>ERZ1643246.844-NODE-844-length-36465-cov-37.414749_pt1 | contig 36465 bp, 42 predicted proteins | sample MGYA00579265_ERZ1643246 | MGnify/ENA primary metagenome ERZ1643246 (study PRJEB29033, sample SAMEA4952261) | chicken gut metagenome | biome: Broiler Chicken; feature: Gastrointestinal Tract; material: Caecum | place: Ireland | collected 2018 | study: Broiler...
TTTTCCAGAAGTATTTTTACCGTGACCAGGGTCTAAACAAACATCATAAGCCATTCTATTTTCCTCCTTTACTTGACTATTTTCATTGTTATTGCTATTATTATTATCAACACTACTTTTATCTTTAAGCCAAATTCCAATGTATCCAGCTACATTTCTTGTAGTTACAATTTTATCTGTAGGAGTGATAATCTGGCTAGAATAACTACCGTCACCATTGATAGCATTAACACAACCTAATTTTAACATTTCTTGTGCTAATGCAGTTGTACCTAGTGAATCTTTGCTATTTTTATCAACTACTAAAACAATTAAATTGCCATCTTTATCTAGTCCCATTGCTGTGCGCCCATTTTTAGTTGGATCACCAGCTGTATCAGTAATTTTACCATCACGAATCAAATAAGTATATGCTCCTGCAAAGCAAATTGCATTTTTTGATTGGCCGTCATAATCCCAAAAAGGCTTGCCAGTTGCATCAAATCCAATTCCCCAAGATGAATAATCACCAAATTTATCACCAAACACACAAAAACGGGAACGAATTGTTGCACCAGAAAAATCATAAATAGGCCAGTTAAATACAATGTCTGCACCTGTTCTATTTTTAACTGATTGAATTGATTCTGTTCCTTTTGCTGCTAGAATACATTCAGCACGAACAATATCATTAGGTGGAAGTTTTAATGTAATTTTTGACATAATTTCTCCTTTATTAAAATAAAATGTTAAATTATCAAATGAACGCGGCATCGTCACCGGCACCTACACCGGTAATGGCGAGGGCCCCCAAACAATCAATCTGGGGTTTAGGCCAAAAGCTGTGATTTGGTGGCCACAGTCAGGCTTCAGTAGTGCAATAGGAACAACTGTAGCAAGAGCCGGTGGAATGGTCATAGATGGTCACCCAATGTTGTATGAATTTGATGAAGGTAGTTTTGAGTTTACATCTAATGGATTTACTGTAAAAGGAAATCCCAACTCAGATACAAATACCCCTAATACAAAAAATGTACTTTATGTTTATATCGCTTTCAAATAGCTATTTGAAAGCGATATACATATATTTCGTACCATTATTGTTTGGTGTATCATCACCAGTCCCGTGCACCATAAAGCCATTAGAAACAATTTGTGCGCCACCTTTAAAGCTTGGCCCCGGCTCACCTGTTGTAATCCCGTCTATAACGAAATAATATTCAACACCCCAACTGCTACCCTCGACGCCACTAATACCCGACGCTGGGCCCCAGATAACAGCCTTTGGGCGGAACCCTAAGTTTATAGTTTGGCCCGTAGTACTGCCATTACCGGTGTAGGTGCCGGTGACGATGCCGCCCGCACTCACCACCTGCTGATCTACATAGGCTTTGTTGGCAGCGTCATTATCATCAGTCGGATTAACAACATTAGTAATAATATGATTTCGCATATCTAATGGGCCATTTACTCTTACAGAAGTTCCAGAAGTTGGTGTTAAATCTAAATATGAAAGACTTCCTACACCTGATTCAACAATAAAATCTCCACGCACTTCTACGTTACCATTAATAGTTCCACCAGTTTTTGGTAACGCTCCCACATCTGCTGCTGTAGGTTTATTATAAGTGCTATAAATTTCTATCCAATCACACCATCCAGCAGAAGTTGTTCCTCTTCCTCTTATAAATTTTTTAACAAATCTTGCTGGAGTATATGAATCATTAACATATATTTCTTGAATAATTTGAGACCCGATATATAATCCTTCTCTAACAATAAATGCTGACACATATCCTCTAGTGTATAAAAATTCAGGCAAATTTAATACACTTGCTTTATCATCACTTGCAACAAAGTAAACACCTGGCGTAGTATACTCATTTACATCTGCATCTGCTGGAATGCGTATCATACTATTCCTGTCTAATGTTTCATATACTCCATCCATACTGCTACTTTGTCCAGTAATAACACCATAAGCCATTAGATAACACCTCCAATATTATTGAAAGTATTATCTAGTAAATTATTACCTAGCGCCCCCCCCCAGTTGTGGGTAGGTTTTGTTTAAAACAATATTGCTTTTCATTTTTATTTAATCTCCTTTATTTAATTATACCTGATAATTTTGTGACCTACTATCAAAAATACAAATATCGCTTAATCCCGCTTCTGTTATAGCGACATTTTGTGGAACTGTAGCTGTATAGCTTATATATCCATCGCCTTTTGTAGTAGTTCCTCGATTAAAACCAAAATTTCCAATAGTAACTCCTGTCGTTTTATTATCTAAAACATATATATCTGTACTAAAACCAGGAGTGTTACTTGGTGTAGCGCCATATAATGTAATAGTTAAATCAGTTTGTGTATCACTTTGTATTCTATATCTAGGCATAAAAGAAGTATTTACTTTACAATTTGTCCCATCAACCACCCAAGTAGCAGAAACAATTTGTGTATTACCACTATTTACAATTTTAATTTCTGCTATCCCGGCCTTATGATTGCTTGAAATTTGATCTACATACTGCTTATTAGCAACATCTGTATTATTTGTTGGCTCGCTAACACCTTTTATGCGTCCATCGCGCATAAAAGAAATTGATTGAAAATCTGACAAACCTGTACCTGTCTTTGCATAAAAATTAACAAATTCATCTTTTGATTGGCTAGGATACAAAAACATACTAGCTGAATATGAAGTGGTAGGTTTAAGGTCGATACTAAAAGTATCTAAACTATAATTTGATAGTCCCGTTATACCGCTTTCGCTTAAATTTAAATTGCCGTTATTAAAAGTTATCAAATTACTTCTCATATTAATTGGCCCATTCATAGTTCCACCTGTTAAAGGCAGGAAAGAGCCGCTGACACTATGTGTATCTACATAGTTTTTAGTAGCAACATCTTGTGGGTCTGTAGGGTCGGCAACCCGTGTTATTTTGTTTTCCATTGCAACTAAATTGCCACCAGTAAAAGTATGGGTACCTTTAGAAATATAGCTGATTCCTATTTCGTTTAAAGTAATAATACTTTTTGAAGTATCCCCTAATTGCAAATTTCCGTTAGGATTATTTACCCATAATCCGTCTGGTCTAAATGTAATGCTATTTTGAGTATAATCCCCTATATCTAATCTATCTGTCCAATTAATCACAGCATTACTAGCCATAGTACCACCTGACAGCGGTAAATAATTAGCTGTACCAACCACTTTTGTTCCTGTTTCATCATAGGCCTCATATCCATTAACAATTTCACTTGCTGAGGCAGGATTATCTAAAGGCTGTAAATATACATATTGCGTAGGAGTAGTAGAAGTATTAAACCATAAATCACCAGGCTGTTGACTTGTTGGCTCAGTTGGTTGAATAGGATAACTAGCGGCAGAAATCTGTACAACTTCTTTCCATGCAGAAGGAGTAATATCAGGTTGCTCACCTAATGTATCTCTTAAAGCCTGGTATAAAACACCTTCATAACTGACTACATTGTCTGTATTATATTGAACAGCACTGTTCCATTCTTGACGATAAGACCAACCAGGGCCACTTTGTCCTTGTTGTCCTTGAATAGTTAATAAACGCCAATATTGACTATTTGTTGGGACTGTGCCAATAGGAGGATTTCCAGTAGCAATATAAATAAATTCATTTGTACCAATAGTATAAGAAACCATGTTATTAACACTATATGATGTGCTACTGCTCCAAGCACCTTTATAACTAAATCTATCTATAATATTTTGCCATTCTTCTTGTTTTTCAGTTATGTAAGGCTGAATATCCGTTTTAAAAAAACGCTCTAATGCTAAAATAGCTTCTGATAATTTATTTAAATCAGTAGCTTGAATTATTTTTCTTGTTGCATTTGGAATTTGTTGCAAAATATTTTGTGCTTCTGTATAATCTCCATTGCGCATTGCTTCAACATATTGTACAATCAATGGAGCATCAGTAGCAGTAATATTTACATAATTCAAAAACGTGTCCAAATCATTAGGAAAATTTGTTCCTGTTAAATCTGGATAAAGTGTACTCAACCGTTTCACTCTCCTTTAATTTCAAACTGAATCTGGATAAAATTGTACCATTTTAATTGTCATGCCATCTTGTACAGACAATCCAAAATCAAATGATTTAATTAAATATTCTGCTTTAACATTATTTGTTTTTAATGTATATTCAACTTTAATATTAACATCTAACCAAGGAACAGCCAAAGCAGACAAAGTCACTGTGTTATTCATATTAGTGTGTAAATACAATTCTCTTTCTGCCCTTTGTTGCGCTAAATCATCTGTAAGACAATTATCATATTCACCACCAAATAATGGAAGTCTAATTTGACCTACTGTACTATTTATATAAAATGGACTTTGTGGGTTGTCATCTTCTGCATATCCATACGCTTGTAAATGTCCTAGCCAATACCAATATTCGCCTTTAAATTGCACACAAAAATATACTTGTCCACTTTCAGCTACAATTTCAGCAGAAGTCACTCCATCTGACATACGAATTGGATAACTTGTTAAATTATTTATTTTTAATTGCATATTATTATAACCTGGATTATCTGTTAAAGTAAATCCATAAATCATATCGGTTTGATAACTTTCTACATCTGCTATAGTTAAATTAATTGTACTTCCACTGACTGTTGTTTCTGTTGAAAAGTGTGCAGGGTCATGTGTTCTGCCATAAACTTCTATAACATTTTTTACATTCTGAAAATCTGTATCCAATGTTTCTTTTGTAACAATATTATCAAATAAAGTATCATCTATAACAGTTGGTTCTTCTTTTCCTGTTGGAATAGATTGATAATGAAATACTCCGTCCACATCAAAAAATATTTCATGGAAAGGGTAAATTTGATTTAATCCATTTAATAAATCATAAACAGTGCTTCCTTGTGGAAATTCTAAATCCATAGGAATATTTCCATCACCTGGCGCTTCTTCAACAATATATTTTGTAAATCCTGCAAGTTTAATTGTATCTATAATTGCTTGACGAATATTTTCTCCCGCACTTAAAATTACAGGTACACCAGGTAGATAACCATTTCTAACTTCCGTCATTTTTGCCATCAAATCTAATAAACTTAATTGTAAAGTATGTGTAGACAAATCATATTGATAGCTAGGAGCATCAATAATGAATATTCCACACTTAGTCCAAACTATATCAGTGCCAACTAATTCTTCTATACCTATCCATACTTTTAAATAACGGTCAAGCCAAATTCTATTACCAGATTCTACTTCAAACGAACTATCAGTTACCACCATTGTAATATCGCCTGTTCTTCTAATATCTGCGTCTGCGTCACATTGAATATTTCCTGCTGTAACTACGCCAGATATTTCATCTACAGTTTGAAATTGATAATTCAATAATTCAATCCTAATATAACGATTTTGTATAGTTTGTAATACAGATTTAAATTGTTGATTAGTAACATTAAATGCCATTATGTCACCTCTTCAACCAATCCTGTATTCCATAAATCCTGTTGATTGTTTGGGTCACCTATTTCAACCCAATCAAAAGTTACTGTTGGAATAGCAACACCTGTACCTGTTTTATAATCTGTTCTTGGCGCGCTTTTTATGACACAAAGCCAAATATTACCATGTAAATCTTTTAATACTTTTGCTTTTTTGTTCGTTAAAAAATCCAAAAGATTTTTCATTTTTTTAACAATTTCTGGTGGGTCTAATACTGAATTGATTTCAAAGTCATCATTTATTACTGTTCCACTTACTGTACCGCTATCATAAGACATTTGGCCGTTTGCAACAATAACAGGATATTTTCTGCCTAATGGTTCAAAAGTGCCAATTTGTTGATTTCTAATATTATTACTATAATTAAAATCGTACAAAAATTTATAAATAGTGTCTAAATCTCCAATAAAAACACCGTTAAATTTAGTCTCAATACTATTAATAATATATTCGCCTTCTATATCTTCCATAATAGGAACAAAAGCATAATCATATTCTGTACCACTTGCTGCAATCCTATCATTAAAAATAAAAGTAAAACTTTCAATATCGTCAACAGGATAAGTTTTTAAAGTAATCCAGTCAAAAGTACCTTTAATTCTTCTTTTAACTTCAATGGCTGTAATTTCTCCAACCAAATAGTCTAAGTTGCCACCATTTATATTACCGTTAAAGTCTGCATCAAGAACAGTATCATAATCCCAAACAGGAATTGTGGTGTTAAATTCTTGGTCTGTATCTTTTGTAATATTTAAATGGTCAAAAATAGCATTTGAAATTCGTGTTGTTGTAATATTATCTACATTAGAAGGTGCATTATTTAAGCAATCAAAATCACCAAACAAATTATACCCAATAAATTGAAACATTTTTTATCACCTTCTTTTTTAAACTTTACCCATCTCTAATTTATAAATATCATTTTCTCTAGTTAACCATACGCAATAATACTCAGTATCAGTTAAAATATCCATAAAATTACTAATAATATAATATGTAAGGCCTTCAATACTGGTTACTGTTGCTTCCATATACGCCTGTAAGTCAGCACTATCTTTATTCTCGTATCCATTCATAAACTTTAAAGAAATTGTTTGTCCGTTTACATTACTCATTTTTAAAATTTCTGCATAATTGTTAGGCTTTCTAAACCATAGTCTTACTAACATATCACCAGAAATAGAATATCCTTTATTCCATTCAACCCAATGATCTGGATTTGTTAAATCAACTTCTTTATTATCTATGTAATTAGGAGGACTTGGATTGCTTTCACCTTCAATTAACACAATATTTGAATAAACTGAAACATAGCCGCCATCACAGTTATTTACTAATTCAATTAACGAGAAAACTTCTGGGTGTGAATATCTAACCGTAAATTGCTCTAAGCCTGTTGTAACTTGTGTGCCATTAATTGTTTCGCATCTAATTTCAATATAATAAATAGTTTGACTATTAAATCCTTCTAATAAATAACTCCCATTATAAGGCGGAGTTCCTTCTATTACATATTGTGTTCCTGATGTAGCCAATAATTCCTGACCAATGCTATATAAATTAACAATATAACTGTTTATTTTTTCATTTTCAACTTGATTATATGTAAATTCAAAATTATAAGAAGCGTTTTCTATAATTCTATTTTCTGGCATATTGTCGATTTCTATTGTAGGTGTAGTATAACACCAAAATTGAATAGGTGAACTGGCTGTAGATTCATTATCTTCATTATCAAAAACTGTAACTGTCGCATTATAATAAGTATTATTTGTTAATTCATTAGCATTAACAACATGCTCAAATCTAAAAGTTTCCTGTTTCTCATCATAAACAACGTCATTAGTTTCTTGATTACGTATTACCAATCTATTTCCTACTATTTGTGGGCCACCTGACCCTACAACAAAAGAAAATACATGTTGATTATGTGCATCAAAGGCTACTGTTTCAATCAAAGTCGGCTTAGTTAATGGCAATAATTTCACCCCCTGTACTTACTATTATACTACAAAAAACCATGCTAAATTCATATTGCCTTGTGGTATAAAAACTTGTACCATATCACCTATATTTGGTTTTCCATTACCATACATTTTTATAGCATGTACTTTTCCGTTTAATTTAATATTATAACTTCCATCTATATTTTGTCCTAATACTTGCCCTAAATAATTTTGTGTTGTCTTTTTAATACTCATATCTACAATATATTTAATTGCACGAGCAAATTCAACAATCACTCTTTGAAATTGTCTTGAATTATCCATAATTTCACCTTATAATCTAAATAAAAGTGGCAAGAATTGACTCGCCACTTTATTATTATGAATTTTTACTAAATTGTTGAACAACTGTTCTCCAAATATTCCCTTGGAAATAATTTATAAAATCGTTTCCATCTCTAACTTCTGGTAAATTTAATTGTTGAATCACTATACTCATATTTCTATCAAGATCTGTCATTTTCAATCCATCAAAATGCGAAATTAAATCAAAAGGAGACAACATTCCCCAATTCCATAAATTTCTTGTTATATCAGCAGGTAAAATTCCATCACCAGAATTTAATACTCTTAATTCTGGCCCTTGTTCACCAACTAATGATATTCCTCCAGGAGCATTTGGTGTACCTTTAGCATGTTTTTTGCCAAATAGTCCGCCTAAAATATCACCAAATTTATCAGCTGCATCACTTAATGAGTCTTCAACTTTATCAAAGTAATCTCCAACTACACCACTGCTACTACTGCTTCCGCCAGAAGACCCTTTATTTCCAGAACTAGAGCCACCAGATGAACCAGAGCCACCTGGTATATGAGCATTTGAAAAATCCCAAATACCTGTATCCGGGTCATAAGTAGCACCAATAGAAGCTCCTAACTCTTGATTTGCTTTATGCAATCTATCTTTTTCAGCTTGAGAAGTAGCTGCGTGCCATTTAGCAGCATTTATTTCCATCTGTTGTTTAACAGAATTAATTACAGATTGCTCATAATCAGAAGTAGCTCCGCCCAAAGCGCCATTCGCTTCATTTTTATCACTAACTTTATCTAAATAGTCTAATTCTTCTTGGGCTTTCCTAGCTTCTTCTAACAAATCTTTATATTTTTGTATATAATCACTTAAATTACCTAAGCGCTTTTCCCAATTATCGCCTTCAAGTTTTACGCCTAAAATCTGTTCTGCAATTAATCTATCTTGTTCTTTTTGATAATCGTCAACTACAGAACCCCATTCGTCTCTATATTTTTCCCAATAAGCAATTTGATCTTGAATTAAATCTAAAGCATTTTCTTTCATTTGCTCTAAATTTTCTATTTCTTGACGTAATTTTTCTTCGCGTTCCAGTCTTTCAAGATTTGCTTGGGCGGATGAAACAGCATCTATATCTTCTATATATTGATATCTACCATCTTTATATACAAGAACTTTTTTAGACCTTGCTTTAGCTAAATTATCTAAAGCCTCTTCTAACTCAATTTGTCTATCAAGCTCTTCATTTGCATCTTGAACAGCCTGAATTTTATCGTCCCAGAATTTTTCAGTCTCATCATATTTCTCATTTAACTTATCTATTTCTTCTTGAGCTTTTTCAGCAACATAATTAAAAGCTGTTTCATAATCACTGATTTTATCATTATATTTATCTAACTGATTATTAATTGCGTCAATTCTATTTTGAAGCAATTCTTCTTGTCTTTTTTGTGCTTCTTCGGCGGCTTTTTGCTCAGCTTCGTACAACTTTTTACTAATTTCTTTGTACTCTTCTGCATATTCTTCATAAGTAATAAGGCCTTTTTCATAATAATCAGTTTTCATCCATTCAAGAACACGCTTCCACGCAGCTATTTCACTGTCAGCGCCCCAATCATTATAAAAATTACGGTCTTCTACATAATCTTTAGAAATTTGCAATCTTTCTTGAAATGCTTTGGAATTTTTTTCTGTAATACTTTCTTCAATACTTGTAATATTGTCTTCTAATTCCCACCAAGCAGATTGTAAATCACGAATGTACTCAGAATCATCACTTTCGCCTTGCGCTCTATACCATTCAGCTTGTTTATGTAAATATTCTTGAATTTGCCTATTTAAAGCAATTCTCTTTTGTTCTGTGCCTTCTTGTTTTTCTAATAAAAACAGTTGATGCTCTAAAATATCTACTTGTTCTTGATATAGCTTTTTACGCTCTTCTAATGGGTCTGTTTGTTCTTTTTCAGCAGCAGATGTAGAGCCTCCACCTGAGCTTGAGCTTCCCCTACCTCCACCAGAACTTCCAGAGGGACGACTTACCACTAAAGAATTGATTAATGCTGCTCTATTTCTTGCTGCTTCTGCTGCGGCAGACAAATCTGCATTAAGTCCAGATGTTCCTTGCCCACCTAAAGCCAAAGCAAGACTGATTGCTAAATTACCTGCTGCTGCTGCTGTTGTTGCCATTCTACTTTCTAATGACTGAAGATTACTTGCTAATCCTTGAACAACACCAATGGCATTTTGCATGGCAGTATTTTGATTTTGAATAGCAATTCTGTTAACATCTGCCATGTATGCGGAATTACTTTCAGCAATAGCCGTATCTTTTAAACTGCTAACTTTTTGGTCAAATTTTTCTTTGTTTAATACTAACTTACCATTTTGTAAGTCAAGCATTGATAAATATTCGTCATCTAGTTCTAATAACTTAGCAACAGTGTCCGCAGTTAAATTTCCATAAGTATTGTATTCATCTACTGCTTCGGTTAATGTAGTATAAATATCATCAAGGCCACTTAATTCATCAACCAAAGCAGCAAAATTTTCCCGAGCATTTTGCGCTACAGTTTGCGCGTCTTCTAAGGCATTAGCTAAATTATCTGTACCTGAAGTAGCACCTTCTGTTGATTCAGCAATATCTAAAAAGTCTTGAACTAACTGCTCATCGACTTCTGAAAGTTGTGCGCCTTTTTCTTTTAAATCGACTAAATCTGAAGCTATTTCTGCACCAGAAGATCTAGCATTTGCTAAAGATTCATTCCATAAGTCATATTGTTCTGTCAAATATTCCATCTGTGTATTATAATCAGCAGATGTTTTATCCAAACTTAAAATTTGATCTTCAATATAACTTAGGTTCTCTTTAGCTTTGTTAATTGTATCAATATAGTTAGATAAATCTTTAGCATTATCAGCTATTGCATCAGCGGCACTAGAAAAAATCCCTTTATCTTTTGTGCCATATTCTTTTTCATAAGTTTCTTGAGCATCTATCCGCATTATCTCTTTCTTTGCTTCTAGTTGCTGCTCAATAATCCTTAATCTTGTTTCTTCTGCTTTTGTTAAATCTCCGCGATTAACTAAATCGTCTCTTTCTGATTCAAGACTGGAAATTTCACCTTCAAGAGCTTCCATTTCCTCTCTTAGTTCTTCTACAGACGTAGTCAAAGCATCCCATATTTTTGCACCAGCGCTTATAGCAACAATACCAACACTTATAGCTGTCATTATAGGATTTAATGTACTAATTATTGTGCCATAAGCAGTAGCCGCTTTCCCAGAAAGTGCAAATGCTGTACCTGAAGCTGTAATTTCTGCCTGTAATGCCTTTTGTGCTAATTGTGCAGCTGTTGTTTTTCCAGTTAGTAAACTAAAAGCATTTCCCCATTGAGATAGCAATGTAGGAACAATTTTCATTGCTTTAATTAAACTGGAACCGCCCCAAAGCACACCTGTTAATAATGTTATTTGTGTTACAAATCGTCCGATAGGAGTATTCGCTAATTGTAAAAATGCGTTTGCTAAATCTAGCAATCCTTTTACTAATCCACTATCAATTAAATTATACGCAAGTTCTTGAAAACTACCTTTTACTTGTTGTAATGTGGCTTCAAGGCCTTGCATATATTTTTCATTTTCTCTGGTAGCAGACCCAGCAGAGTTTAAAGCTGTATTGTTAGCTTCTATTGCATGGTCAAAGTTGCTCATTAAAGCGAGAAAGTTGTTTAATTGATTTGCTCCTGCTGACTTTAAAGCAATATATCTTTGTTCGTTTTCTGTTAAAGTAGGCCAAACTTTAGCTAAATCTGAAAGAATGTCAAATGTGCTTCGCATTTGGTCTTCAGAATCAAGCAAAGAAATATCTAGTCTATCATATATTTCAATTAACGCTTTGCCAGTTGATGAATTTTCATCTAATACTTGCGACAAACGACTAAAAATTGAATTTAAACCTCTTGCTGAGCGATTAGCATTTCTTGTGATTTCCGTAATTGATGTCATCATTCCAAGTGTTTCTGACATTGAATTACCCATAGAAGCAGATGTAGCAGAAACTACACCCAAACTATTAGCCAAATCACCAGAAGAAACAGAAAACTGGTTGCTTACTTCATTAATTTGATCAATAATATCTATTGCATTTTCAGCTTCTATACCAAAAGCCGTCATCTGTGCAATAATAAAACTAGCACTATCCGCCGCAGATATTTCCTCATCTGCCACGTTTTGGAACATCAAAAAATGTTAAATAAGATTCGTCATTCCTTATTATTTATAAGAGCATTTTGTAACATAGCAATATAATTATTCCCATGAAAAGCTAAATACGGAATTATTAATAATTTAATACCATGATTTTTACAATAATTTTTCTTAATATTATCATGCTTTTCTATTATTTTAATATCTTCTTCATTAAATTTATGCTTAACAAAATATCCCATACTTTCTTTTCGATAATGTTGTTCTCCATTTACTTCAATACACAAATTATGAGAAGGAATATAAAAATCAAATGGTAAGGGTTTTTTATCTCTACAATCTTTATACCTATATTGTGGAATATAATCAATCTTATTTTCATCTAACCACTCTTGAACAATATTTTCTATATTAGATTTTTTAGATACACATTTAACACATCTATTCCTATTTTCTCTCCACTGCAATAAAGTCATATAAAAAACATTACCACAATTTTTACATATACACTTCAAAAAGACTTGTCTTTTTTGAGATTTTCCTATCAATCTATATTCCCAATCAATCACAACACAAACTTCCGGATGTAACAATCTATAATGATTTATATTATACATAAAATATTTTTCATTACAAGATGGAGAAAATCTTGAATAAGTCTTTATATTTTTACTCAAAGAACTAAGTGACACCATCACTATATACCCATCTGCATCATAACATGGAATTCTAGTATTATTATTTTTATAAATATAATCAATAATTTGATATCCTCGCTCTTCAAATCTTTTTCTTACTTCTTCTTCAGATAAGGGGTTATTTCTCATTAGCTCTTTTGGTATATTCCAAGCCATAATTTTTACTCCTATAAATCTTATAGTTTCCTATAAGTTCAGACCATATCTTCATCCTACAAGGATGCAGGGCGTTTCCACGATTAACTATCGTGTACTCTACTCACTTCGTTCGATTATTCGACTTATTCCGTTTATTATATAATTATAAACGGTTATATTTATCAAAATGAATTTTGATTGTTTTCGATGGTCGTTGAAGGTTCTATAGTATTTCAACTATAGCTTCCCTGCTGATTACCATATATCAATATACTTAGGCTTCCAGCAGTTAACCCTGTTCTTTGTATATGTTACCATATATTCGACCCGTTCTCAAGTCGCAATTTGTGCTAGTCTCGCTGAATCTTCATCATTAAATGAATTTTTACGAAATTCCTAAAAATTTTATAGTTTCCTATAAGTTCAGACCATATCTTTATCCCATAAGGATACAGGGCGTTTCCACGATAATTTATCATGTACTCTACTTGCTTCGTCCGCTAATACGTCTTATTCTAATTAAAATACATATAACATTCTCCTTAATTAGTTACATTTATTATTTGCTTTCGATGGTCGTTGAACCTTATTATATATTTCAATACAATCTTGGCTGCTGATTACCATATATCAATATACTTAGGCTTCCAGCAATTAACCCTGTTCTACATATATGTTGCCATATATTCGACCGAATTTCAGTCGCAGCTTCTATCATTTCTGACGCTTTGTATTGACAAAGATATAAATTACTTAATCATCATGATGTCCATATTTACCCACATAACGATTAATCATTTCATTCTCTTTATTCATTTTTTCAACTTCTTTTGGGTCTAATCCTCTTTTTCCTTCTTCCACTATAAAAGGCCCAAAAGCCATAACACATCCAATAATAAATAAAATTGGACTTGTAAAAACAACACTTAAACCAATAATTGCTCCACTTAAAACATAATAAAGACAACACTGCATAAATTGTTCCTCCTTTTTTCTTTAAGTGTAGCGCCATAAATAATCTTTGTCAATACCCTTTTGATATTTTCATATCAAACCCGCACATTTCTTCACCCAATATTTACTGGTGGGGCCGAACTTTTGTGCTGTTGACACATCCCTCATCAGGACTTCGCAACCAATCAGCCATTTTTATAATACAGAGGTTAGGTTTTTCAACCATACTCCATCCTATTTATTGTTGACAGTTTCCCACATTCATGCTACTATCTTCTCAAGTAACATTGTAGTTAAATAGGCTTTAGGCCCTCCTGGTTTTTGAACGGTTCTTAGTGCATGTTTTCCATCCATACACTCAGGCTCAGACTTAATAAGTTTACCTGTGCGTCCTACTGCATCTCCGATTTGATTCAGCTGATTCACATATTCATTTAAACTATCGCCTGATAAGTCTGAAACTTTTTGAAATTCAATTAAAGCTTCATTCATATCAAATACTTGTTCTATCATAGAACCAATAACATCTATTGTAGTTCTAAAAATTTCATTTGCAGCATTAAAATCTAGGCTTAAATTTTGTATTTCAGTACTTGTGTTATTAGCAGCACTTCCTAAATCATCAACTGCTTTTGTTGCTTCTTTTGCACTAGAAGAATCAATATTAATTTTTGTATTCTTAAATTCTGATTCTAATTGTTGTTTTACTTTTTTAGTATCTATCTCTACGCCAAGTAAAATACTATAATTGTTACCTGCGCCTTTCGGCATTGTTATTCACGCTCCTTTATTTTTTTATTAAAGCGAGAATCTATAATTGTGCTGTATGCTATCAGTATAGCTTCAGCTTCATCATCTTGTGACTTTTTACTTGTTTCACTTACCCATATTAAATTTAAATCAAATAATTTATTTGCTAATTTAACTGCTTTTTCTTTTAAAACAGCTCTAGTTTTTCCTTTTTGTGTACCATCATATAAGTTTAATTTACTACGCCATTGATTTGCTTGTACAAATTCTATAGCGATATCATGTGCAGAAGCTATTCCATAAACAAATCCTTGTACTGCACCTAATACGACTAATATTTTTAATCCACCAGCAACTTTTAACGGCACATCTTCCATAACAATTTTATTAGGTTTATATTTCTTTATAATTTTAGAAATTTTGTCCCCTTGCGAACACATCTTTTCGCGCCAATCATTCCCACTGCCTTTAATGGTTGTATGAAAGATTAATTTATCTTCATCAAATATTGATACGCCTGTACTAGATGTACTTGCATCAATTCCCATAATCATCTTACTTTTAACCCCGCTAATTTTAGCCCTTGCAAAAACCATGTTGAAGTTGCTTTAGAATCTACTGTATCAATTAATGGCTTCCATACATCTCTTTTATTTGCCCAAGGCCCTCTTCCAAATAAACCATTATGATTTCCTTGATAAATAACTTCTGCTAAATATTCTCGTGCATCATACCACCATTCAGGCCCATTTTCAGTAGGAGAAGCATGTTGTCCTAACATAGGATTAACAGTAGGAATTAAATCAGGATTTGTAGAAGGGCCAAAGAAAGTTCCCTCTATTTTATTTCCTTTAACTTGCATAATATAATCCCATGCTTCTTTAAATTCACCTGTACGTTCGTACACTTCAGGAGAATACTTATCATAAACAATTTTTTGTACTAATTCTTTATTTCTAGCCATTATTTGTTTTAATACATAATCTAAAGCTATAGCAACTGGACCACTGTTAGAATGAGCTTTACCAATTCCGCTCCCTAACAGTATATTAATTAATTCACTATCATTTCTTGCGACTGGCATTATTTGTTCTCTCTTCTAAAATCTTTTGTAATGGCTTTAGTAGAGCAGGCGCTTCTTTTAAAAACATGCTAAATGATCTTTGCAAAGATTCTGTCCATTCAATCCCATTATAAAGATCTTGTAAATTTTCAATATTCTGTTTTACTGCATCCATCATTCCACTAGACACAATTAAAGAATAATCCATCTTTTCCAATTCTTCTTTGGGAATATCAGTTACATAATATAGAATAAGCATATTGATATTTTGTTCTCTACTTACCCATGTTTTAAATTCTTTTAAAGATTGAATAATATTTTGAATTTGTTCTGGATGTAAGTACTTTTTTACATGAATGTCAAATTCTTTTAAATAAATAGATTTTTCAACTAATTCAATCATATTTTCCTTTAATCTCCTTTAATTTCTAATTAAAATTTAACAAATTTAGAGACATAAATCATTCCAGCCCCTAAAATTACTAAAATATAAGGCCATTTTTCCTTAATAAACAAGTGTATATCAAATTGACCTTTATCTTCTAATTCTTCCAATCTTTTTTCAAAAGAACTTTCACTCAAAGTCATCTTATCTTCTAACTTTTTAAATTTCTGACTTTGATCTTCCAGGCGATTACTAATACACAGCATAGTACTTTGAATTTCTTGTAATGTTTCTACAAGTTTTTCTGTACTATCTGCGTTTTTTGTTATCATTTCTTTGAAAAATGGAAGTGTTGCTGATATTTCAGCTGTTTTTTCATTTAAATTATTAACTTTGCGATATAAAATATCAATATCTTGATCTCCCATTTTATCACCTGCTACTTTTATTCGTCATTAAAAGATCCTTTTATTTTAAATTCGCCTTGCTTCGTTTTATACACACGAACAAATTTAGGAACATAGTCAAAAGGATTTTTTATCATATAATTATTATTGCCAATATCTACATATAAATATCCTTTTCTTGAGAAACAAACACGGCAATAGCCTTTAGGAATCTCAGCCTTTTCTGCAACTTTGCATTTTTTAGGCATAGATTTCAAAGCTGTCCATGTTCTTTTCTTTTCACAATAATACATATAAGGACAAACATTGTTAGTAATTCTACATTTGTGTCCTTCTTTAATATATTTACACATAATTTCACCTTTTAAGAAATAAAGGGGAAAATTTCCCCTTTATTAAATTATACAACGCCGCTTACAGTAACTTGTACATAAGCAGGTTCTACATTTTCATAATCTGTAAGAGCTACAGACAGATAGCCTGTACCATTAGCAATAGCACTTACTTTACCATCATGAGCACCAACAGACGCATAAGTGGTGCCGTCACCAAGCATTGTAAAAGTAAAGTTACTGTTTTCTTTTCTATCTGCTTTCATTGCGCCGCCATACACAACACGGACAATTAAATCTTCAGTTGCACCAGCACCATTAAGCTCAACTTCGGAATTTTCAACTGCAATAGCAATTACATTATCTTGCCATTTTGTGCCAAATATCTCTTCTGTCATTGTACCATAATAAGGGTCTTCTTCACAAGTGTTGCCTGTAGAAACTGCGAGAGCATTACCTGTTAGGTTAATAGTAGCAGCAGAACTAGAAGTGAAAGCAAGATTCTGATTGCCATCCATTTGTAGGCGAGGAATGTCAGTAATTAGTCGCCCAATTTTATTTGAACTTTCACCAACATTTGAAACATCACCAGCAAATAAATCATTAATAATTACAACATGAAGCACGCTAGGAACATACTGCGTCTTAATAGTAATACTTCTAGCATTTTCATTATTATAGAAATATTTAACACAGTAAGTTTCATTTTGCTGAGCACCAGGAATTGTCATTACCTGACCTTCAATAGTGCCAATCATCCAATTATCTTCACCTGGCTTTTGATACCAACCAATTAGACTTCCTTCATAAGCTAGTGGAGTTTCAGTTAGGGTGACACCACCGCCACCTGCATTACCAGTTAGAGTTTCTTCCATAACAGAAACACCGCCAGATTCAACATCAACACCAAAAGATGCCGCAAAATAATCTAAGTTAAACATTGCATCAACCAATGTTACTGTCATATTAGAATCATGGAAGTATCTGCCATATAGCGCGTTGCCAAAACCACCACGAACGTCTTCAGCTGTAATACTAAAATCGAACGTACTGTCTGTTAAAGTTTTTGCATAATTTTCATACAAAGTCGTTAATTTTGTACCGTTTATTAAAAAACTGCTTATATTTTCATATAAGATAAGACTATATGTTCTTTTTAATTATTCATGTTTATAAATACTAAATGTTTATTTTGATAAATTATTGAATTTATAGCTTCTTTTATTTGATTATTTGTAGGTAAAATATCTTTATTATTCCCTAAAATGCGTAATATTCTAAAACCTTCATTTAATAATATTGCATTTCTAGCACCATCTTTTTGTTTTCTATTTTTGTGCCAATATAATCCATCATATTCTACATCAATTTTTATTTTATCTATTACAACCAAACAATCAAACGAATAACATTCAAAAGGATATTTTGGAAAACAATTGTTTTTTTCCATAAATTTCTTTTAACATGTTGCACAATAATTTTTCTGGAACAGAAGATGGTACAGTATCATTTTTATAAAGTGTTTTTCGAGCTTTTTCTTGAAAACTTTTAACTTGAAAAACATTTTTCACTCCATATTTTTCTAAACAAGTTTGTTTTATTTTTTCTATAACTTTTGCATCACAAGTACAACTGTTTCCACCATATTTTTCATTTAAAGTTTTTAAAGCCTTTTCTTTTATTTGTTGATTTTTCATTGGATTATCTACATGATATTTTTCTTCAAAAGTTTTTAAAATAGAATTTCTTATTTCTTTTGAAGCAATAGCCCATTCATTTCCATACTTTTTCAAATTTGTTTCTTTTTTCTTTTCAATAACCCAATCTAAATGCACACAATTATTTGTTTTATATTTATCATACATAATTTGTGGCTGTATAATTTTTGCTGTACAATCTTTGCAAAAAGTTTCTATTTCTTTATATTTTCTTTTATTCCAACTTGAATAGCTGATTTCTTCTATTTTCCCACAATTATCGCACTTATATTTAATTTTAACATGGGATGAAGGAAGAAGATCAGATACCTTTATTTTTTACTTTTACAGATGAATCTAATACCATTTTATTTGTTTTTTTATTAAATTTTAAAGGAATAATATACCCTTTGTTTTCATAATGCGTAACAGTTCTTGGAGTAATAAATATTTCAACAAAATTTGTTATTAACATTTTCTTCCTTCTTATTATTTTTATAATATTTGAATAATTAAAAAGTGGATTTTTTGAAGCACTTGCTCCTACTTCTTCGTAAAAGAATAGTCGTTGAACGTTTCCCATATCTATAAGAAATAGACTTAGGGCTTTCGCTGCTGAAGACCCATTTACATTCATTTAGGATTTAACCTTGTGAATATCCCATAACTTTTTTCTACTTTCGTAACCTTTTCAGCTTATCGTTTCCAATTACTGTTTAGGTATATGAGCTTTAGGGATTGCCAGCAATTAACCCAAAATACACACTTCTCACAAAATGTGCATAGCATTACTTTACTACACCAATAAGATTATCGCCTTTAAAAATAAGTGCCTTACCGACACCAGCAGTAAACTTATACATTATTTTCCTCCATTCTATTTAATTTTATTTAACAAATCTTGTGATAAAGCATTAGCAGCATTTTTAACATATCCATTACCACCCATGCTTTTATTATATTCATCAACACTTGTAATATAGTTGTCAAACTTATTTTTCTCATTCTTAAATATCCAGTGTTCAGTTTTTTGTCCTGCATACAAAGCTATTGCTCTTGATGTAGAAAATTCCACTTCGCCGCACACTTCTTTAAACAATAAACAATGACTACGATAACTCATTTTCTTTTGTTCATCTTTTGTTATCCCAGTATGAGCAGAAATGATAGCAAATTTTCTTTCAAGAGATATTGGAACAAACTTATTGTTCTTCAATTTATCCATATCATCCATAGCTTCTTTCAAATCAGGGCTTATATATTCATCATCATAATCTAAAATATTTTGAAATAAAATTATGCGTTTAATAACGTCAAAATCTTTTTCACCAATTTTAATATTAGAATTGTCATCAACAATAAATATTTTATTGTTTTCAGTTATAGTTCTAGGTTTTTGCATTTTTAAACATAGTTGCAATAATCGACCTAATTTATAAATATTTTGTTCACTTTTGAACAATTCTGTAACAATATACTTTAAATATGACATTTGAATTATTTCCACTGAACCAATAGAATTTTTATCTATAGTTAATATATTTAAACAACTTAAAAAAACATAACAATCTTGTAACATTATTGGATAAATCATTACAATATTGTTATCTTTTAATTGATAAGGAATCGCATCATCAAAATCTATAAAAATTTGATATTGTTCTAAAAGATTATTCGTCACAGCCATAATTTATTCCTGCATCGCCAACCAACACACTATAAAACGCCTGTATTCCAGTAAATGTTTTACTATTTCCTATAACAGACCGTTCAAAATCATATCTTGACATATCCTCAAAAAATGTCAACTTACCTATTCCAGCTACGTCAGCTCCATTCAAGACAGTAGATAAAATATTAAAACATAAATCTCCACGCGAAACAGGTATTCCATTGTAATTAACCAAGGGCATCTGAACACCATATAAGAAATCAAAAGCATATACTACAGTACCATAATACAGGTTAGTAGCATGAGTGTAATATTGATAACACTTTAAAACACATTTTGCTTCAGGAATAACGTCACCTATAACATTGGTTAGAAAAACTCCAAAATTTTCTTGTGGCCCTTTTTTCCACACTAGTTGCATTTTCTCTTCAAAGGTTAAATCAGGCTGCTCTAAAGCATTGTATTCATTATATTTTAGCATTTTCCATAAATTTTCTGCATCTTTTGACAATGCTAAATGTTTTATAATATTATATGGAATACCTGGTAAAGCACTAAATGAATTATACATATCTCCACCTTAATCTAACATACTTACACAACTGAAAGTATGCGTTAAATTACCTCTTAATTCTTTCTCTTTATTATATACAGAAATTTTAATTGAAATAGGCTCTATAGAAACCTTATTACATTTAATAACAAAAGATTTATTAAATAAAGTTATTTCATAATAATCACTATCTATTTCTCTATTATCTTTGTCTGTAATATTTAATTCATCATAATCAATAATATTTCCATTTAGTTCAAATTTAACATCAACAGATAAAGCTTGATATTGTTTAATTTTTGTAAAATTAGGAGAAAGAATAATCCTTGGCACCGCCACTTGCTTTTCTGTAATAATTACAGGAATTGTGCTGCTAATCTTTGGATTATCTTTTAAATACGCTGTAATCAGTGCTGTATTGTTAGTTTGACCTATTAATTCATACCTGCCATCTGATACAATTAATACTACTAAATCATTATCAACTTTCCATACTATTTCTCTATCTACCTGTTGACCATTCAAAAGAACTGTTGCTGTTAATTGCCCCTTTGTTCCCATAGGCGCAGAAATAGCATTAGAATTAATATTGATTAAATAATCATATTCCCCATTATACGCTACCTGATTAATTAAATCATCATACGGTTGCAATTCATCCAAATACAAATCTAAATAAAGCACAGTAGGAACTTGCTCTATTTCAGACTGATTTAAAGCATTTTGATAAGCATATAGTTTAAATGGGCGTCCATTTAAGATAAATCGCTTATTTAACGTAAACAATCTTAATGTATCTTTATTTGCTTGTACATACACAACGGCATGGTTATTTGGCGTTAATATATAACTAGATACTTGAATACTTGGACTTAACATATCGTAGTCTACAACGCAAGGAATTGAAAATAAAGAGCCATCTATCGGGTCTATAATTCTCAAAAAATTATTACAACGTCTAACAGTGATATCTGATACAAGACCTTCAGAAGGTGACATAAAATCTCTTATCCAAGTATTATTTTCAAATTTATAATACAATCCTCTAACAGGTACATAATCAATACTTTTAAAAACTAACTGTCTATAATCATCGCCTGTTTTAGCAAAAGTTGTAGTCATGCCTACAACTTTATTTATCCAAACTTCAACTTCATGATATGTATTTAATCCAATATCATCTTGTTCTTTTACCTTTATTCTAGCACTTGTATTTTCCCATTGTTCATTGTAAAACGCTTGTTGTATTTCTGTGTATTCATCGTTTGGCTGCAACAACATCTCATTATTTAAAGCGTTTTCATAGTATTTTAACATACTATTCACCTACGCTTTCATTAGAAATGATACTAATAATATGAAATACAATTTGTTTCACTTTTTTATGTGTCAAATTAGTTTCATTAATTAATCCATTGATATAATAATAAACTTCCTGATTATTACTTCCATTATAGCGAATACTTAATCTATTTAAATAATTTCTCCAAGTCTCCAATGTAACGTTTGAATCTTGTATACCTATTTGTTCATATTGATACAAAATATCAAAAATATGATTTATTTGCTTTTCTCTTGTCATGTCAATCACCATTCATTAAAAAACGGCAACGATGAAATATCTGATAATAAATAATCGTTTATTTCTTGATTTGTTTTTTCTCTAAGTTTATCTACATATGAACTTTTTTCTTTCAAACTTTGTGCAGGAGAATGTTGTGTAAATGAAGAAGAAATTTGTAATTTATTCGCTATTTGAGCACTATCTTGTGTTTCTTTTTCGAACCATTTTAAAACCCAGAAACCAGCAAGAATACTAATTTCTTTGTCCGTCAAGCAACTATCAAAATATCTTTCTTTAAGATTATAACTTAATGATTGTTTACATTGTTTAAACAAAGGAATAGCAGCAATTAAAAAACCATCACAATAAGTTTTAAAACCTTCTTGTGTTTTATTAAATAATTTGCCTAATTTATAATCATTAATAGTAATTAAAGCAACATCTATAATAGAATCAAATGAAGTGGGCATATCAACCCTCCTTCTTATTCATCATAATGATTGTTAATTAAATCAACACCACTAAGTTTTCCAATTTCAAGTAAAACATTAGCATCAATATATTTATTGTTTTCTTTTGCTTCTTGAATCATATTAACAATAATCTGCTTTTGACCTTCATTAACAGTTTTATAAGTTTCAATAATTACTTGTGGATTTTTACCAAACAGTTCTCTTAGTTCTTTATCACTCAAAAGATTTTCATAAATTAAATCAAGGTCATTTTCTTTTACAAAATCAGCATTAGCAATATAAATGTAACCTTGTTCAATAGCATTTTTCATATTATTTACAATAATTCTAGCTTCTCTTTCAAGGAAACTTCTTGATTTAAATTGACCTTCAATGCGATATACAGAACTACCTTTTAGTACACAAGTACCTGGTGTCATATTCACAAAAGAAATTTGTCTCTCTGGTGCTTTAATTTTTTCTTCTTTTTCTTCTTTAGCAGAGATTAGTTTAGTCATAGCTTCCATTTGAGCTTTCATTTCTTCGATCTGTTTTTTAAGCTCTTCTTTTTCAACATCTGCTTCAATATTTGTGTTTTCTGCAATATCTTTTTTTTCAGTTGAAATATTATTCTTTTTTACCGTAGGCATATTTTTCTCCTTTTTATATTTTCCTTTTTATTCTATTTAAATTAAAGTGCCTAAGATAAATTAGGCACTTTAATATTTATATAACATAGACTAATTTATTAATCAGTAATGGTATAAATGCCAGCCTTTGCAGCAGAAGCATACGCAGCAGCATAAGAACGTCTTAGCGTATAGTTTTGGGTGATGTCACTATTGTCATAGAACTGATTAGAATTTGTTAGAGTGTTGCTTACAGCCATTTTCACCAGCTTATCTTGAGCAGGGCTTACAACATAAATCACATTATCAGGTAGAACTAGACTGCCATTAGCAGCAGCAGCTTGGTCTAGTTTTAGCACATCAAAACCGTATACACTACGAACTAGATCAATAGCACCACCATCTGCATTGTAATTACCACGATAACCATAAGCACTATCAGGGATAACATTCATTAGAGCAACAGCACTACCAGCAATAACAGGACGAACACCAGAATTATATACTTGTACACGTTCTGCCATTTGTAGTAGTGTCTTCATATCAAAAGCGCCAGTATAAGTATAGTTGGTACCAGTAGTAACAGCAGTTAGACCAGTAGTTAGAGCTTCAAGAGCTTCAGCATACATATTCTGTTCAACAGATAGAACTACTAGACGAATAAATTCAGAAATAGATTCTTTGCCAGCTAGCACACGATACATGTCAACATAAATAGTAATCAGATGTTCTTGAGGAACAATAATTACATCTTTAGCATACTTTGTCTGACGATAAGTTGTACGTTCGCCAGTACCACCTAATGAAGTCGTGTATAGTGTATTAGGCATTACCTTAATCTTCATAATATCGCCAAGACCTACATAACGTAAGTCCATAAATACACCAAAAGCAGGGGTTAGTACAGAAGGTAGAATAGCAGTAATAGTCGCGTCGATAACAGACATTGTTGCCCATTGAGTGCTAGGATGAGACATCCAAGCCTCAACAGAAATACCTTCACGTTTTACGCCGGATTTTCTTTCGATCTCAGAAAAGAAAGCGTCATTTAGTAGCTTTTCTTTTTCTGGTGTGCTATTATGAAAACAGTCTAGTGCAGCTTCATAAAATGTAGTATCGCCAGCCGCAAACTGTACAATTTCATTAGATAAAATTGCCATATATTTTATTCTCCTTTCTATAATTAGTTACGTTCAATGCGAATAATTGCAGTTTGAACGTCTTCGTTACCAAAAGTAACATTATGATAACCAACAAAAGTAAAATAAACATTAGTGCCAGCAGCAGGATCAGCAGCAGAAGCTGTTAGTTTACCGTTTGCACCAATAGTTACATATTTATTATCATTAGTTGGTAGAGTAGTATCAGTAAAACATTCTTTAGTTACTTCAATGCAATCAACGCCAGGTACTAGATATTTTAGAGACATAGCACGGCCAGCCTCATTATAAAAATAACGAGGGTCGGATAGTTCCTGCATTAGAATATCAGAGCCAACTTCAGGCGTAGCAACTAGCCATACTCTGGTAGCAGCATTAGTAGCAGGAGTAACATTATACTCAAAACCATTTACAGTGAAATTAGTAGAATTGCGATTAATATCGCCTAGTGTAACAAATACACCATTATCAATATCACCAGCGCTATATACACCAGCACAGTTGTAAGAATCTACATCCATGCAAGCACAACGCATAGTATTAACATAGCCATGAATTGTAGGCATAAACTCATTCTCCTTTTCTATTTAATTAAAATTATTTCTTTGTTTAATTCTATCCCAAACATTTTTGGGTTCGTTCTGCTGAATTTCAATAGGCCCAGCAAAAGCCATAAATTTAGTATCAACTTTACTTGTTTTTTGGACAGTCTCGAAACAAAATGCTTTAACTTTGTTTTCCCATCCAGCAAGTTCTTCTTTAGAGCATTTTACGCCTTCTTCTCTAAATTCATTATATTTATCTTCAGACATGCAATTTTTAACTTCACTCATTAGCTTATCTACACAAGCCATTTTTTCTTTTTCTTCAATTTCGGCTTTAAACTTACGTAGTTCTTCAAGCTCCGCATCTTTCTGCATGATAATGTTGTCACGGTCTTCAATATCACACTGCATTTTAGAAATCTTATCTTTCATTTCATCAGCAGACATTTCTACTTCATCATCGTCATCGTGGTCATCATCGTCATCATCTTCGCCTTCATCACAACCACGATCTTCAAATTTCTTGTACTTGTTAGCATTCTCAGGCTCGGCAAATTTCTTTACTTCATCAGTTTCAATGATTTCAAGTTCAACCTTAACAATTTCATCAGCAAGAGTTAGCCCTTCTTCAGTTAAAGAGAAATCAAGGCGGTACTTAGTATCTTCATCTTTGCGGCGAATAATAGCAAACTTCTTGTTGCTTTCTTCATAAATACCTTCAATACGATACACAGAACCCCAATCACCATCTGGATACTTGGCATGAAGAGCATCGAAAACCTTACCCCACATATCGCCAATATCTACTGCGGCAAAAGCAATTTCAGCCATTTTGGCATCATCCTCCTTTCCATCTTGCTCTAATCCAAGACTTTTATAAATCTTTTTTATTTTATCAATAACCGCATCTTCATTGTTTTGCACAGCTCTTGCTAAAGCATTACTCAAAGCATTGCGATTATAAACTAAAGTATCGCCCTTAAATTGCATTACAGGATAATGCAATCTTTCAGACGGAGCTTTTTCCCAATCAGAATCTATTTTAAGATAAACCGACTTAACTAAAGTTTTAGCATTGGATGCTTCAATAATTTTATTTCTTAAATCGGTTTTGTCTACTTCTGACCAGGGACTTGTTGCCATAGCATCTTTATTTTTATCAATTTTGTAAGACTTACTCTCAGCCATTTTCTTTTTCCTTTCTTCTACAAATTGTTTAAGAATAACAATAGATTCTTTTTGTTTGTCAAAGAAAGTATTAGCTTCTTCTGCAAAACGAATTAAACTAATTTCAGCATCTTTGCAACTTGGCTGAACAGCTCTTCCCAAAATAGTAGACCCATAAGCATCAAAACCCAACACTGTATGTCCGTCATCCGCAAGTTCAACAGACATTTCAATGCTAGTAGCTCTATGATTATCATTAACAAACATTTCATACGCTTCTTTAGCATATTGTTTGGATAAAGCCGCATAAGCCCATGCTTTTGTCACTTTTTTACCATCTACTAATACTTCTTCAAATTCAATAGGTTTATTTGGTAAAAAGTAACCAACTGGCACTTCTGTAGGAGTATGTGTCATTTTATCTTTGTATTTAACATCCGCTACTAAAAAGTTGCCTTTAATAGTCCCAATATCTCTTCTTAAAACTTCTTCACTGATATTAAACTCATGACTATTAGGAGAAGTAGATAATACACATACTTTAGCGATTGCTATTTTCTTATCACTATATTCTTCAAATTCTTTAATTTCATTATTAGATTCAAATTTTATATTGCGGCGCAAATTTTCACCACCTTTCAAATTTAATCTACTTATTCAATATTTAATTTATTTAAAACTTTAACAAGTTTATTATTTTTTTTAAAATAAAAAACATTATCATAATCTTTACAATATGGCCTAATGCCATTTTGTTGCAAAGTTACAATAATATTTGAATCATCTGTGAAATAATAATTTTCTACATCGTCAATTTCACAAATTTTAAGCATATAATTTTCTCCTTAGTTTGTAATTCGGCGACAAGTCATATCAATACAAAATGTGTCAATTTGTTCTGTGCCGCCAGATTTAATATATGGATATTCCATCTTTAATACTTCATATGTTTCTACTCTAATTCTATTTGATTCACAATAAACATCTTCGGGCGTAGAATTATACCCTGTCCATTCACAAAGCATAAAAACAACACTATGTTCAACTAAAAAACAAAGTTTTTCAAATTCTGGAATGTTAAAGGCATATTCAACACTAATAGAATCGCCATATCGGCTATAATTACAAACACATTTAGTTTCAGCTAATGTTTCATTTGTAAATGGATTAAAGAAAGTAATATTTGGAACACCACAAACAAATTCCATTGTTTTCTCCTTGTTTAATCATCGTCTACAATTCTTTTTTAGGACTTGGTTTAATTGCTGTCCTCAATTTAGTTTCTTTATCAACAAAAGAAAGATCGGTGCCTAATAAAAATTGATATTTTTCTCCAATGCCATAATAACCATTAAGCCAACAATCAAGAGTTCTATGATCAACTCCAATTATTTTTGCACAAGATTTTACTGTTGGATAAATTATTCCTTGATATAAAACTCTGGTTCTAACTATTGTACATTTTTTCTTTTCTGTTTTGTAATTTGGTTCTTCATTTAAAAAACGCAAACCGTTTTCTAAATGAATTTTTGGAATAATAGTTTGTCCTGTTATCCAACGAACAATTTTATTTCTATTTACTCCCAAATAAACAGCACGATCAGTTATTGTGTTAAAAATTTTATCGCCATATACAACTTTTTGAGCTGTTGGATTATTACCTCCAGAAAATAATTCGCTTCTTCTTTTGCAAAGATTATCGTTAGGAACGTATCCAAGCGCTCCGTCCCCACCTTTGGTCAAATTATAGCCATTTGGAGCAAAACAATCATATAATTTAATTAAAGCAATTTCTTTTTCTTTGGCTTCTTGCTCCGTTAATTTTTCAAACAAAATTTCATGTTTAAAATTATCCCATCCATATTTTTGCATAGCGGCATAAAAACTTAGAAATTTTCCTTTTGCTGGTTTGTACCCATTTCCATTTTGCCATCTTTGATGCACTGAACGAGAAGTAATTCCAACATATTTTTTTGCCATTTATTTTATTTGTATGACAATAAACAGTCCAACATCTTTCACTCATAAATCAATCAATCTCCCTCAATTTTTATTATTTAAAAACCCAACCTAAATCTTTGTAAAGTTTTTCGTTTGCTTCAAAAACAAAAGCAGTTTCATTTTCTTTCCCTTGTTCTTTTTTAGGAACAATATCAACAATTTGATTGCCTAATTTAAGAAGCCTGCGAGCCTCAGCAGGATTTTTAATTACTTGATATTTCATAAAAATACCTCAATTTTAATCATCAGGTGTCCAAGTCCACCACTTAGTTATATTAGAATCAAAGTTAGGCTTTTCACCGTAAAGACGAATTTTATCCCCTAATAAAATAGCCTGTTCAACAGCTTCATTATAATCTTCAAGAATATCTAATAGATCAGCATAAACATGAAGATCATCATTTTGTTGCGCAATTTTACAGCAACCAATAAACATTGTTTGAATATCTACAATAGTTTTCTCAACATCAAGAATTGCATCTACAACATTATCATAATCTTGTCCACCAGCAGGAGTAGAAGGATAATATACAGGAATATTATATCTTTCTAAACATTTTTCGCCCAATTTATCAAAAGTTGCTGGCAGATAATGAGCCATCTTGTGAACATATTTAGCTGTAACAGGATATGCAAACTTAGCATTAATAACAGACTGGCATCTATCTAATATTCTATTTCCAGTTTGCAATGCGCCAATCAACTCAGTGATTGCATTAATAGTAGGTTGACTAACGTACAATTCATTTCACCTTCTTTTCTTTACTATCTAAATCCCATTTCTTTCATTACGACTTGCCTCTCCAGAATCGGTAATATCATTATCATCAACTCTGGGCCGCCCAGGTTTGCTATCTTCACTTGAGCGTTGGCTAGAAGTAAAAGCATTAATAGGCATTTGCCAAAGATCTGCCCAGCCAGAATATTTAGATTCTTCAAGGCTTCTCTCAAAATTTTGTGGTTCCATGCCAATAACACTAGCCCAAGCACTAGGAGCAAGAATCATACCTTTTTCAGCAAGTTTGGTTAATCTATTAAATCTATCTTCTCTTTCAAATGGATAAGAACATCCATCAAAAGTAAACTTAAATTTATATTTTGTTGTTAGCTGATTTACATAATAATTCAAGAAATTTTCAAATTGATAATATAAAGGCTTCATAGTATTATATTGGTCAATAATACCAGCTTCAATTTCAGCTGCACTCATTCTATCGCTAGAATAAATTACTCTACTAATTCCGGAACCGACACCAGCTGTTGTAGCTAATTGATTTTTATACATATCTGTATTATTATCGTTAAATTGATAAAATTTAGTATTTTCAGTTGGTAGTGCGGCTAATCTAATCATTTTGCCCAATCCAGCTTTCGCTTTTGCCATAAATCCGCCTAAAGTAGCTGGGTTAATAGCAAATTGGTCTGATACTGTACCACTTTTTGCATTATCAAATAATCTAATTTCACCAGCTAAAATACCATAAGCTGAAATTAAATCTTTATCATATTGAAGTTCAGCAACCTCACTATTTTTAATAGCATCTTTTAAGAAAGGAGATAAATAAGGAATGGAAATAAAATTATTAGAATTTTGTTTAAAAGCCCAGCTTCCATTTTCAGGAGATACTTGGCCCCAATAAGCAAATTCACCCGTTCTTTGGTTGATAGGAACAGACGGCCTATAATTTATTAACTTTCCATCAGGCCCGAACATTTGATAATATTGTTTAGCTATACTTGGGTCATATCCTTGTATATCAGTGCCCGCTTGTAAAAAGTAACTAAAATCAAAGTCCCATAATAAGCCGTTTTCCCAATATCCTGTAAGCATACAATAATCTTGTGGCATAATTTGTAATGCTAATTTCATTCCTTTATTTCCCCATTTTGTTTTTCTAAACCAAACAAAATAAGTATCTCTTAGCATTACTTCAAGTGCAACTTTTCTAAACTCATCTTTATATTTGAATTTATCAAGAAAATTTATTACTCTTTTTTTATCTTTTTTGTACTGTTCAGATAAATAATCTTCTTTTGTAAAAGCATTTGTACAAACATAAGATAAATCAAAAGCTAAAGTATTTACATAACTTTGAAGAGTTCTTTTAAAAATCATATCAAAGTTATTCATAAATTCAGTATATCCTTGTAAATCTTTTTCAGATGCTTTATAATTACTCAAGGCTTTTTGAATTTTATCAAATGTGGGTATCCTAGGATTGTTATTTAAATTTTGTAGTAATTGATTGCTCATATATGGATTCCATGCGCCATAATTATCAGCAATATATAAGGCATTACTAAAATCAATAACATCCTTTAATTGTTCTCTTGTAATACTTTCCATTATTTCCTCCTTTCTACCAGACTAATTCAATATCATCAATATTTATTTCTTTTGACTGATTGCTTTTTGCAAATCTATTGTCTAATTTTTCAGCAATTAAATTGCCGTAAGCTAAAACAACAGCTCTATCTTTAAATGAATTTCTTGGCTCTACTAATTTTACCAGGCCATTTCTAAATTCTGCACTCAGATTTATAGATTCTTGAATCAATAAGTCTGTTTGTCCAAATGGTGCTAAACGATCAGCTAGTTGTTCAGAAGTCAATTCATAATATTCACCACTATCTTCTAAATTATTTTGAGCATCTTGCATATTTACTAAGAATTTTATATTGTTTACTTCTAATTGCTTTTTAAGTGACTGCCAACCCAAAGAATTTATTTCGCTTGTTGCCGTAATAGGGATAAGACAAGGAATAGCATTTTTATCTATAGTTCTATTTCTAAATTCTTCTAATTTAGCACTAGTAACTAAATGTATATCACTTTCATTAGCAACTGTAAACCCGCTATCATTCCAGATGCCTTCTAATTTATCATGTGGTGTTTTGCCTGATAAGAAATCAAACAATGCTTCGCCGCCTGACCTAGCGTCAAATATTACATAATTAGCTTGGTACCACCAATATAATTCTTTAAGTCGTAATACAACTTTATCAGCACCACCACCAGGACGTGTTTCAATATAATCAATATGCCGTTCAAAATTAAATTTATTCCAGTGTAATGACATGCACATAAAAACAGTATGGTCGTTCTTTTGTGCTGAAATATCACCTGAGAAAGCTAAGTCAGCAATAATAACTCTAATTTCATTAGCTTCTTTATTTTGCATTGAAAGTTCTTTGCCAGAAAATACATCTGCAATACTTGGTGGATAAAAACATGTTTTTAGTTTTTGATTCGAAATAAAACTTTCTAGCGTAAAAAAGGCTTCTTCAGATTCACCAATGGCTTCATTTAGCATTTCCATACGGAAACTAAAATCATCCATTGTCTTTTTAGCTCTTCTAAAATCTCCTACAGTTTTTAATCCGTTTTCAATATTATCGTAAAAATCTGTAGCAAATACATTATATTTAGAATGTTTATCCATATAGTACCCTGTTACACAATTAGTCCATGTTTTGTACCACCATTCATATTTGTATCTGGAAGAAGTTAAATATACTGATTTAGATTCTTCTAACCAACGTTTATTTTTTGAATATTTTGGATTGTTAAGATATTCTGGTTGTCTGGGGAATAACATACCTTCAAATATTTTGTCAATCGATGATTTTTTCATTATCGCAGCTTCATCGTAAACAGTAAAATTACTACGAGACAATTTTGTTATCTTATAGGCTTTTTATCCTATAATTCTTATGATTGGTATTTCTCATAAGTTCGGCGTACCTTTTCACCCCAAAAGGGGGCGGAGACTCTTGGAAGTATTATATTCCTATTAAAGGTTTCAACTTCTACGCTCTGCGTGTGACTATAACGTTACTTATAGCCTTCCACTCGGATTAACATTTCAGTCTCCCCGTTTTCTTCTCCGATTTGTTTACTGAATATTGCTATTCAGAGAGGCAATTTAATAATTTTTCTATCTACGATATGGCCTATTTTTTGTTCTATTAACAATATCATATTCTTCTAAAGCTGTTTCATATTTATTCTTTTTTCTATCTAAATAAATAGATGCATTTTTATATAGTTTCTGCCCAAAAATATAAGCATTATTCATACCTGTTATTGTTAATTTATATGTAGTATGAGAATGTTTAAATTTGTTATCTTTTCTATTTTCTTCTGATAAATAAGCATATATTTTTTCTTCATACAAAAATTTTTGTAACCCTTCTAAAAACTTTTTGGAACCAGAAGTAAAATTAAATCCAATAAAATTTCTGTTTTTATCTTTATAGATACATCCATCTCCATCAAAGAATCCTCTTATAAATGTCCACATTATTTCTTTTGAAGAAAATTTTGGAAAAGAAATTAAAAAAGTTTTATTTTGAACACATCCTTGATTAATTAAATCTTTTACCATAGAAGTACAATATAATCTAAAAGAAGCAATTCCATTTTTTGAATCCATGTTTGTTTTGCGTTCTTTTCTAATAATTGGTTCAACATTTCCATGAATAGATTTATTAAATTTTCTTAAATGGTCAATATCTATAGCACTTAATTCTATTCCTACTTCCGAATTTCCATTTTTCTTGTTTAAACAGACATAACCATCAGCATATAAAAATCCTAACCAATACGCTTTTTCTTCTGTGTTTATTTCTTTAAAAAAATCTTTATCATAATAATATTGTTCAGGTCTTTTCCATCCTAATTTAGATAGTTTTATTTGAACTGCATGAGTAGTTCTATTAATTTTTTCTCCAATTTCTTTATTTGTCATTTTTAAATAATTATTTTTTAAGAAATCAATTTCTTCTTTAGTCCATTCTTTTTTAAACATTACATTTTCCTCTTTATAGATTTAATAGTGTAATATTTTGCTTTCAATCTCATTACCTCTTGCACTTTCTACTGGCGAAACAGTAATTAATGTGCTATTATTTAATAAATTTTCAATAACATAACCATCTGTTGGTTTTGTTATTTTAATCCATCCATTTTCTAACCAATATGTTAAATAAGGACTTAATTTCTTTATAACTTCTTTTTCAATTTTATCTCTAACAATTTTATTTCCTTGGTCTACAGTAGAAGCAGTTATTACAATCCAACAGTTTGGATAAAGCATTAGCTTAACTATGGCTGCTATCGAAGTAAGAAAGCTCTTGGCGCTATTTCTCGCCGCTCTCCAAAAGTAAGTATCTGAAACTCCTATTTCATGTAATGCAACTCTTTGATATGGTTTTAATGGTATTCCTAGAAAAAATTCGGCATAGATATCCCAATTTCTACGAAAAAGTGTTGTCCACTCAATAACATTTTCTTCTAAATCTGATTTTAATCCATTATTTGAACTAACACCAATTAATTTGTCTTTTAAAAATAATTTATCTATGCCACCCATTCTTGATTTCATTATTATAACTCTAAATTAGGGTAATCTTTAGACCCAATAATTGCATTTTTTATAGCACGCATAGGAATAGCTTTTTCTCTTTCATATCCAACCATATCTAAATATTTTTGTAAGTCTTCACATTCTGCTGGCTTAAAATGCTCAATCATAGCAATTCTTTTTTCAAAAGTACGTTTTTCTTCAGACTCTTCATGTTTAGAAAAATCATCTAATCCTAACAATTTCAACTGTTTATTTAAAATATCTTGAGCATTTTTAATTTCATTCATATTGCTTTCTTCATTAGCCTGCCGTAATTTTAATTCACATCTGGCTAAATCTCTATACCGCTTCTCCAAGTTTGCATCTATCTCATCTAATTCTTTTGTATAATCATTAAATGTTTCATTTAAAAAATCATAAACTTCATAATCTAAAGTTCCATCTTTTTCATATCTTCCCCAAATTTTTATATCATTTCGATAATCAGTTTTAATATCTTTATTTACAACTTCTGTTCTATCTTTTTCTTGAAAATCTGTCATCATTACTTCAGATTCCCAAAATCCATTCACTTTAATTTTTTCTTTATTTAAAACATAAACATAAGCCGAAATTAATTCAATATTATTTTGTCTTTTGCTTTTATTTTTCTCGTAAATTGTTAATGCTTTGGCCCAAATATCTTTTAAAAAAGGTATTCCAAGTTCAGCTAATGTACACCATAATGCGATTCTTTCATCATTAGTTTCTTCTAAGCATTTATTAAATTTATTTATACAGCATTGTTTACAATAAGGCAGACGTGGATTATCATTATTTCTTGGCGAAACAAAAAAGTCTTTAACAGGCTTTTTCTTTAAACAACATCCGCATGTTTTATCTTGCAAGTACGTCATAAAATTCTTCCTTTGTTAAAATATTAGAGGCAGAATTTCTGCCTCTATAAAAACATATCAGTATCCCTTCGGACTTAATATGAGATATGGCTGTACCTCTAGGGCCTTGGCCGATCACCCCTTTCTATACTTTAGTCGGAATTTTACCAACAGTTGGATACAAAAGTGTGACCTCCTTGTCAAATTTTATTATATAACATACTGGTGGGGCGGCGTATCCCACATCGCACATATAGTCAATAGAAGCCATTTCTATCCTCAGTATGTTTTTAATTCAGATAATATACTTTTTCCCAATTTTTGCCGTTTTCATTGAAAATCATAAATTTTGCACCGGCACGTGCCATTTTTCTTCTTTTCTTACTATAAGCATCAATTCCTATTAAACTTGGTACTTTTATAACTTCTTTGTCTCCCAAATTGCCATAACTCACACTAATTTCTTCTTTATGATGAAAATGTCCCATAAGCAAAATATCAATACTAATATTATGATAATTTTCCCAATAAGAAATTTCATTAAAAGCATCTTGAGAATAATCTCCATGGATAGCTAAAATATTAGTTCCAAATAAAGAAGTAAAGGCAAATTCAGAATATTCATTCACTTTAATATTTTTATTATTTTTTAGTCTAAGATAAATAAATTCTCTAATTATTTTTCCTAAATTTTCTTCATCAAAATTTCTTTTTCCGTTAAGCAATCTCATTTCTGAATGATTTCCACCCAAACAGAAATATTCAATAGGAATTTGCAATCTATTTGATAATTCGTTAAGAAAATTAGATATCATTTCTGCATATTGAATTGTACTTTCTACAACACCTGTTTTTACTTTGGCTATATCAGACAATCTTAAATAGTTTTGAATAGCGTCCCCTAAATCAAATACTATTAGTTTATCATATTCAATTTCATCATAAAAACTATTTTCCAAATCATTTAGCAATTTATTTAATCTAGCTTTTAAAATATCAGGTGAATATACATTTACCTTTTCTCCAAACAATGATTCCATATTGATTTCAACACCATTATGCGCATCACTAATGCAAAGTACACCGACATTTTTCATTAGTTTATTATCAATATCTAAATTATTTGAAAATTTAATCTTTGGCAAATTGTTTATACTATTTATGATTTTTTCATAAAATAATTCGCTTCTAGCTTCTGCTCGCTGATTTGCATTATACTCAAGATTAACTGTTTGAATTTTCTTTCTTTCTTTAATCAATTCATCTTTAGCCTGAATAATTTTTTCTAATTCATCTTTTGACAAATTAGAATTTTTAATATTGTTGTATTTATTTTCTTCTAGCTTATCTAAATATCTAGTAAAAAATTTCAAACATCTTTTTAAATTAGTTTGGCCGTATAAATCTTCACCAATTATTTTTTTACCCCATTCTTCTATAGGTAACAATCCATCTTGAGCCAATCTAGTTATGCGAATAACATAATCTAAATATGTTTCATTCTGTTTCATATTCATAAAGCTCTAAATCTTCTTCACTTTCTTTTGTTTCTTTCTTTTTAGTTGTTCTTGTTGCAGAACTTTTTTGTTGTTGCGCAAATTCTTTTTTAATTTTATTCATTTTATTTAAAAATTCTTTTTTAATTTTATCATCATTATTAGGCCTATTATTATTTGAAGCCAATATTTCGCTTCTTGTCATGCGTAAATAATCTCTATGGCTTAATTTATGCCTTTTTGATCTCTTTTTGTACTCTCGTGTAACACCAGACATATTAACGTCATTTATAAAATTATCTGAAGGGAAAAAAGCTGGTATTACTTTTGTCTGTGTCTTATAGTGCATAAATTCTTGTTTTTCTTCATCTAGTGTATTTTGTGATTTAATTCTAAAACAAGAATTTCTTACTTCAAATTTACCTAAGTAAGGACACTCACATATACTGTCAAAATACATTCTTCTGATAATAACTTCTACAAAAGATTCCCACCATTCGGCGGCTAAATTTAAGTCTTTTTTATTCATAAACTTGCAGGTTTCTGAATAAAATTCTTTATATCGGTTAATATGATTTTGATTCATTTATATCTTC
>ERZ1643246.845-NODE-845-length-36438-cov-23.795839_pt1 | contig 36438 bp, 37 predicted proteins | sample MGYA00579265_ERZ1643246 | MGnify/ENA primary metagenome ERZ1643246 (study PRJEB29033, sample SAMEA4952261) | chicken gut metagenome | biome: Broiler Chicken; feature: Gastrointestinal Tract; material: Caecum | place: Ireland | collected 2018 | study: Broiler...
CCCGATGTCTATGAAATCGGGATGTCCCATCTTGGAATCCAGATTCTGTATCATATGTTCAATGAACGTCCGGACGTATGGTGCGAGCGGGTGTATTCCCCGTGGCCGGATCTGGACGCGAAAATGCGAGAAGAGAATATTCCGCTGTTTGCGCTGGAGTCCCAGGATCCGATCCGGTCTTTTGACTTTCTGGGAATCACGATCCAGTTTGAGATGTGCTACACGAATATTCTTCAGATTCTGGATCTGTCGAGGATTCCTTTGAGAGCGGCGGAGCGTACGGAAGAAGATCCGATTGTGATCGGCGGCGGACCATGCGTCTACAATCCGGAGCCGATCGCAGAATTTTTTGATCTGTTTTATATTGGAGAGGGAGAGACGGTCTATGACCGTCTGTTTGACGTCTATAAGGAATATAAAGCGGCAGGGAGAAGCCGCAGGGAATTTCTGGAAGCCGCCTGTCAGATCCCGGGCATTTATGTTCCGATGTTCTATGACGCAGAGTATAACGCGGATGGTACGCTCCGCTCTTTTACGCCCAATTATGAGAAGGCTCCGGCGGTGATCGAGAAGCAGGTGCTGATGGACGTCACCCATGCGCCGTATCCGACAGCGCCGGTGGTGCCGTTTATCAAGGCGACCCAGGACCGGGTGGTTCTGGAGATTCAGCGGGGCTGTATCCGCGGATGCCGGTTCTGCCAGGCGGGAATGATTTACCGGCCCACCAGGGAGCGGGACGTTGAGGAACTGAAAAAGTGGGCGGACGCGATGCTGAAATCCACAGGGTATGAGGAGATTTCCCTCAGCTCTCTCAGCTCCAGCGACTACAGCCAGCTTCCGGAACTGATCAATTATCTGATGGAGATCTGCCCGGAGCGCGGCGTGAATATCTCCCTTCCGTCTCTTCGCATCGACGCCTTTTCGCTGGATGTGATGAAGAAAGTACAGGATATCAAAAAGAGCAGTCTGACCTTTGCGCCCGAGGCGGGAAGCCAGAGAATGCGGAACGTGATCAACAAAGGTCTGACGGAGGAGGATATTCTGGAAGGAGCCGGAAAAGCGTTTGAGGGCGGCTGGAACAAGGTGAAGCTGTACTTTATGCTCGGACTTCCCACCGAGACCGAGGAGGATATCAAGGGCATCGCGCATCTCAGCGAAAAGATTGCAGAGCGCTATTATGATATTCCGAAGGACCGGAGAAACGGGAAATGCCAGATTACTGCCAGCAGTTCGTTTTTTATTCCCAAGCCGTTCACGCCGTTCCAGTGGGCGCCGATGAACCGGAAGGAGGAGTTCCTGGAAAAGGCGGCGATTGTCAAGGCAGAAGTGCGGTCGATGCTGAACCAGAAGAGTATCCGCTACAATTATCATGAGGCGGATCTTTCCATTCTGGAGGGCGTTCTGGCCCGGGGCGACCGGCGCACGGCGAAAGTGGTGCTGGAGGCGTACCGGAACGGCGCGATCTTTGATTCCTGGTCAGAATATTTTCGTCCGGAAGCCTGGGAAAAGGCATTCCGGGATACGGGAATCGATAAGGATTTCTATACGGTGCGGGAGCGTTCGGTGGATGAACTTCTCCCGTGGGATTTTATCAATGCCGGCGTGACCAAAAAATTCCTGATCCGGGAATGGGAGCAGGCAAAGGCGGAGACGGTTACGCCCAACTGCCGTCAGAGGTGTTCCGGTTGCGGAGCGAAATGTTACGGAGGAGGTGTCTGCTTTGAAGGTGAGAATTAAGTTTGCCAAAGAAGGCATGATGAAATTTATCGGCCATCTGGATATCATGCGGTATTTTCAGAAGGCAATCCGCAGAGCGGAACTTCCCATCGCTTATTCCGGAGGCTTCAGCCCCCATATGATTCTTTCGTTCGCGGCGCCTCTCGGCGTGGGAATCACAAGCCTTGGGGAATACTTTGATATGGAGCTGACGGAGGAGCTTCCCACCGAGGAGATCCGCAGCCGGCTGGACCGGGAGATGGTGGAAGGCATGCGCATTCTGTCTGCCCGGAGGGTTCCCGACGGGAAAGCCAGCAAGGCCATGTCGCTGGTGGCAGCCGCCGATTACCGGATCCGGTTCCGCGAGGAATGCGGATTTTCGGAAGGATGGAAGGAAAAGGTACCGGTTTTCTTCGCGCAGGAATCCATCAAAATCTGGAGAAAGACAAAGCGCAGCGAAAAGGAAACGGAGATCCGGCCCTGGATTTACCGGCTGGAGGTGCAGGGGGATGAGCTGTGGATGCAGGTCTCTGCAGGAAGTGTTTTCAATCTGAAGCCGGAGCTGGTTGTGGAAGCGTTTGCCGCGTACCTGGGAGAAGAGCTTCCAGGGTTTGCCTGCCAGGTGCAGCGAGAAGAGGTGTATGCGGACACGGGCGGGGACGGAGGCAGAGTTCTGACGCCGCTGGAAGAGCTGGGAGAAGAGATTGAATAGAGAAGTGATACTGACCCGTCTGCCGGTGGGGGACCGCCGGCCGCTTGCCTGGGTCCTGTATGAAAACGGCCGGCCTGTGCAGCTTGAGCTGGAGCCGGCCGGAGGAGAAGAGCGGACGGGAAATATTTATGTGGGTAAAATTGAAAAGCTGGTTCCGTCCATGCAGGCGGCATTTGTGCGGTTTGCCTCCGGGCAGAGCGGTTATCTGCCTCTGGCAAAGGCAAAACGGCCTCTGACCAGAATACCGCTTCCGGACGGCAGGCTCAGAGAACAGGACGAGCTGCTGGTACAGGTGGAGCGGGAGGGCAGCAAAGGAAAACTCCCATCGCTGACGGCGTCTCTGGAATTTTCCGGAAGCCTTCTGGTACTCCTGACGGACAGCAATGGGATCAGGTTTTCGCCGCGGCTTACCAGGGAGCAGAAAAAGCGTGCGGAAGCTCAGATCCGGGAACTGCAGAAGGGAAGAGAACGTTCTTTCGGTGTGCTGGTCCGGACCAACGGAGGAAAAGCCTCTCCGGAGGAACTGAGCCGGGAGTTTGAAGCACTGTACAGGGAAGCTTATCAGATCTGTCAGTACGGCTGTTCCCGCAGTGTGTATTCCTGTCTCCGCAGGACCGACTCCTTCTGGGCGCGGCAGATGGCGGGAATTCCCCGGAAAGAGCCGGTGCGGGTGATTACAGACGAACCGGAACTTTATGAGAAAATAAAAGCGTTTCTGTCTCAGAGCCAGGATGAGGAGGTCTGTCGGGAGAAGCGAAGATCTGAGGATTCCGGGGTAGTCTCTTACGGGGGATGGCTGCGTCTGGAAAAATACCAGGAAACTCTGCAGCCGCTCTTTAAAAAATATGCTCTGGATGAGCTTCTGAGCAGTCTGCTGGACCGGCGTGTTCTGCTGCCGTCGGGAGGATTTCTTGTCATTGAACAGACGGAAGCGTTTGTCGCTGTGGACGTGAATTCAGGGAAACGAAAAGGGGAGCGGACGCCGGAAGAGTTTTATTTCCGCGTTAATCTGGAAGCGGCGGAAGAGATTCCGCGGCAGCTTCGCCTGCGCAGTCTGTCAGGAACCGTGCTCATCGATTTTATCAACATGAGAGACAAGGAGCAGACCGGGCGGCTGATGAGCGAACTGCAGCGCGGGTTCCGCGAAGATCCTGTGCGCACGCAGGTGATCGATGTGACCCGGCTGAATATCACAGAGGTCACCCGGCAGAAGGTCAGAAAGCCTCTGTGGGAGCAGGTGGAGCAGTACAGATGCGGCGCCGGTTCCGTCGACTCCGGATGGGTGGGAGAATGAAAGCGGAACCGTGCGGAAGATCAGGAAGGAGGTACCAATGAATTTAGATAGAAATGACAGTCCTTATCTGTATGAAATGCTGACCGGCGGGCCGAAGAAAAAGTGGAAGATGAAGCCCTGGCAGGGCGTCGTCGTGTTTGTGGTTCTGCTGGTTCTTTTTCAGGTGATCGGAAGCTTTCTGTATCTGCTGCTTGGCATCTATGCCAACGGAGTGGCGGAGATGATCTTTTTCTTCGGGGGACCGGTGCTGACCGTGAAGCTTCTTGACATCGACTGGCGGGAGGTCTTCCCGGTGAAAAAGCCGGCCATGCAGGGGATATTGGGAACCCTGCTCATGTGGTTCGGCGCATATCAGTGTATGACGGCGCTCAGCCTGGTGCTTGCGGTACTGTTTCCCCGGACGTATGAGTCTGTGGGCCGCTCGATGAATTCCTTTGTCACCGGACTTCCGTTTCTTGGTTCGGTGATTGTAATTGCGCTGGTGCCGGCGGTCAGCGAGGAAATACTGCACCGGGGGATTCTCCAGTATTCCCTGCAGCCGTTGAAAAACAAATGGCTGATCATCACGTTGATGGGTGTGTACTTCGGTGTGTTCCACCTGAGCCTTCTCCGTTTCCTTCCTATGATGTTTCTCGGAATGGTGATTGCATGGCTTCGCCAGGAATCGGGCAGTATGTCTTATGGGATGATTTTTCATTTCGTAAACAATTTCTACGCTCTGGCGGTCACTTTTCTGAGCGAACAGGTCTCAGGGACGGTATCTGCACAGAGTTATTCTGTTCCGACGTATCTGCTGGGATATTACTTCCTGATCGCGGCAGTGGGTCCGTTCCTGATTTACCTTGGCGGCTGGCTGGTAAAGCGTTCGGAGAAAGGACACAGAATTCCGCTGTTTCAGGGAGACAGAAAACCGGTGATACTGATGGCGGCGGCGACGGCGCTCCTTGCAGCGGTGGGGCTCGTCCTGTTCCTTGTGGGAATTATGGCGTATCTGCAGTAGCCGTTCGGCCAGGTCTGTGTATTGCCTTGCACAGACCGTATGAAAGGTCCATCGCGAAGGAATGCTCAATGGTCGGATGACGTAACAAGTTCGGCCGGATGAACTGCAATTGAAAAGCGTTTTGCGGTTGTCAAATATTTTTGCAGACGGCACAAAGATGTGATACAATATAGCACAAGACAGAATCATATTCGAAGAGAATGAAGGAGGAAACCATTATGGCACGAACGGCGGTTGCTACTGACAGCAACAGCGGAATTACTCAGGAACAGGGAAAGGAATTGGGGATTTTTGTCCTTCCGATGCCTTTTTTTATCAAAGGGAAATTACACTTTGAAGATATTGACCTGACGCAGGAGCAGTTTTATCAGATGCTGGAGGACGACACTCCGGTGTCCACTTCCCAGCCGTCTCCGGGGGATCTGATCGATTTCTGGAACAATATTCTGAAGGATTACGATGAGATCGTTTACATCCCCATGTCCAGCGGCCTATCGACCTCCTGCGATACGGCGGTTGTCCTGTCGGAGGATTTCGACGGAAAGGTGCAGGTGGTAAACAATCAGAGAATTTCCGTGACCCAGCGCCAGTCGGTACTGGATGCGAAGAATATGGCGAACCGGGGAGTTTCCGCGAAGGAAATCAAGAAAATCCTTGAAGAGGACGCGTTGTCCGCAAGTATTTATCTGATGGTGGATACGCTGAAATATCTGAAAAAAGGCGGACGTGTCACGCCCGCTGCCGCGATGATCGGAGCGGTGCTGAGCATCAAGCCGGTGCTGACGATCCAGGGAGAAAAGCTGGATGCGTTTGAGAAGGTGCGCGGCGTAAAGCAGGCCAAGAAAGTAATGCTCAAGGCAATGAAGAAGGACATGGACAAACGCTTCTCAAAGGAGCGCGCAGCCGGTATTATGGCGCTGGAGGTAGCTTACTCTAACATTAATGAGGAACTGCTGAACGGATGGATTGCCGAAGTGCAGGAGGCGTTTCCGGATATGCCGGTGTATGCGGACAAGCTGTCTCTGAGCGTGGCGTGCCATACAGGCCCGGGCGTTCTTGCGATTGCATGCGCGAAGAAATCTGCAATTTCATAAAAAAGGGAAGCGGATGCCGTAACAGTTCAGCTGGCTGAACTGTTACGGCTTTTGAATTGTGCGGATCTGCATGGCACAAGGGACAGCTTTTTGACGGAAAACTGCCGGAATCATGCATCCGTATCGGAAAACCGGACCGTCACCGCCAGAACCAGATCGGTTCCTTCGAAGACTGACGGATCAAAGTAATCCTGCAGGGAGCAGCTGCGCATTGTCGATCCGCTGTCATAGGTCAGGATGGCGGCGGGAATTTCTTTGTTCTCTTCTATTTCCGTGAATTCCTGAAGAAAGGCTGTCATGCTTCCAAGGGTTTCCGGTTCCGGAAGAACTGGATCGGTCCGGAAAGAAAACAGCGAAGAAGTTCTGATATGGAAGTCGATCCGGCGGTCTTCTTCCAGTTTCATGGTGAGTGCGCCAGAGAGCGGCTCCCGGCCTGACAGATCATCGCCGGAAGAGATAGTGCCGCCTCCGATTTCTTTCCAGGTGCCGTCTTCCTCAAGTCGGGAGACGGTGACGGTCATGGAGACAGATTCGCTGTCGGAGCATTCATAAGGCGCTATTCCAGTTTTCGACAGTCCTCCGAAAGAACCGGAACCCTCCGAACCGGAAGCACACCCGGCCATCCCAAGCACCGCCGCAGCGGCAAACAATAAAAGAACCGACAGTTTTCGTTTCATGATTCTGCTCATAATCAATAATCCCCCTGTAAAAAATACGGCTATGCCGTCACAAATTCTTATATCTTACATTATACTTTTACTGCGAGTTAGAATCAACTAACGTTTTTCTTACAAAAATAGCAAATGGGAACCCTGCGCAACTCTCCGGAATTGTTCCGGCACAGCGATCACAAACATTCGGATTCAATCACTCGCCTGCCTTTCGTTCTGTATAGCCCAATGAATTTTGTCCTGCCGCATATGCATATCTCAAAACGTTGCACCGACAACTTTCCGCTCTCATGTTACCGCTGCCAACCCCAGAAAGCCCGTGACGCCCTGGTCTGCCCGCCGCATACACCGCGCAGGTCAGGGCGTCACGGGCTTTCGTCCCCTCTTTCAAAAAAAAGACAAAATCCCTTGACAATGGAAAAAAGTCATGATAGACTTCAAGAGTATGCCGCACAGAGAGGTAGAAGTATCGGTTCAGAAATGCCGGTCACCGAATCTGGCGAGTAAATCATAGGGAGGTGCCATATGTACGCAATTATTGCAACAGGTGGTAAACAGTACAAAGTAGCCGAGGGCGATGTTATCAGAGTGGAGAAGCTGGGCGTAGAGGCTGGCGAGACCGTTACATTCGATCAGGTACTTGCAGTAAGCAACGACGGCCTGAAAGTTGGCGAGGATGTCAAAGACGCAACTGTAACCGCATCTGTAGTTGAAAACGGTAAAGGCAAGAAAGTTATCGTTTACAAGTATAAGAGAAAAACTGGTTATCACAAGAAAAACGGTCACAGACAGCAGTACACAAAGGTGAAGATTGAAAAAATCAACGCTTAATTGCTTATGATCCGTATAACAGTAACGCAGAAAGACGGCGCATACGTTTCTGTTGAATCGGAAGGACATGCAGGCTACGCGGAGGAGGGACAGGATATCGTCTGTTCCGCTGTGTCAGCGCTGATTGTCAATACGGTGAATTCGATAGAAACTTTTACGGAAGACAGACTTCTGTGTGAATCCGACGACGGGTACGTGTATTTCTCGTTTCCGGACGGGTACGGGGCACAGACGGAGCTTCTCGTAAAATCGCTTTTACTGGGCCTTGACAGTATACGCCGCGATTATGGAACAAAGTATTTAAAAATCGCATTCAGGGAGGTGTAGACTCATGTTAAATATGAACCTTCAGATTTTCGCTCATAAAAAAGGAGTTGGTTCTACCAAGAACGGTAGAGATTCCGAGTCCAAGAGATTAGGAGCAAAAAGAGCTGACGGACAGGTTGTAAAAGCTGGAAATATTCTTTACAGACAGCGCGGAACCAAGATTCATCCGGGTATCAACGTTGGAAAAGGTAAAGACGACACACTGTTCGCACTGGTTGACGGCCGCGTATCTTTCGAGAGAAAAGGTCGTGACAAAAAGCAGGTATCTGTATATCCTGTATCAGTAGAAGAGTAATGACACATGCGGCTTCAAATCTTTCGCGGGTTTGGAGCCGTTTTTATAAGCAGAATAAGGAGAGAGAGATGTTCGCAGACAGAGCAAAAATTGTGATCCGTTCCGGCAAAGGCGGCGACGGCCATGTAAGCTTCCGCAGGGAACTGTATGTGCCGAACGGCGGACCGGACGGCGGTGACGGCGGCAAGGGCGGCGATGTGATCTTCGAGGTTGACGAAGGGCTGAATACGCTGTTTGAGTACCGCCACAGAAGAAAATTCTCTGCCGAAGACGGCGAACCGGGAGGAAAGCGCCGCTGTCACGGCGGCAATGGTTCGGATCTTGTTTTGAAGGTGCCGGAGGGAACGGTGATTATGGAAGCCGAGAGCGGAAAGGTAATTGCTGACATGTCCGGAGAAAACCGCCGCCAGGTGGTGCTGAAAGGCGGCCGGGGAGGAAACGGAAACATGCATTACGCGACGGCTACCATGCAGGTTCCGAAGTATGCACAGCCCGGACAGCCGGCGCAGGAGCTGGAAGTCCGTCTGGAGCTGAAAGTGATCGCCGATGTGGGACTGGTCGGATTTCCGAATGTGGGAAAATCCACCCTCCTTTCCAGGGTGACAAACGCGGAGCCAAAGATTGCCAATTATCATTTCACGACGCTGACGCCGAATCTGGGCGTTGTGGATATGGAAGGCTGCGGCGGTTTTGTGATTGCCGATATCCCGGGTCTGATTGAGGGAGCCTCGGAGGGCGTCGGACTGGGACATGAATTTCTGCGCCACATTGAGCGCACCCGTGTGATGATCCATGTGGTGGATGCGGCTTCCACGGAAGGGCGGGATCCCATTGATGATATTTATAAGATCAATAAGGAACTGGAGGCTTACAATCCGGAGATTGCCGGACGTCCCCAGGTGATTGCGGCAAACAAGATTGACGCGGTCTACATGGACGGGGAAGATCCTGTCAGCCGGCTGAAGGCGGAATTTGAGCCGAAGGGAATCCGGGTGTTCCCGATTTCCGCGGTCAGCGGACAGGGGCTGAAAGAGCTGCTGTATTATGTACAGGAGCTTCTGAACCAGATGCCGAAAGAACGTCTGGTCTTTGAGCAGGAATTTTTCCCGGAGGATGTGCTGTCAGTGGAAAATCTGCCGTATACCGTTGAGCAGGATGAGAAAGATCCCCATGTGTTTATTGTGGAAGGTCCGAAGATCGAGAAGATGCTCGGATACACCAATCTGGATTCCGAGAAAGGATTCGCATTTTTCCAGCGTTTCCTGAAGGATACCGGAATTCTGGAGGAACTGGAACAGGCCGGCATTGAGGAAGGGGACACGGTTCGTATGTACGGTCTGGAGTTTGACTATTATAAATAAAAGAAAGGGAAAGTCGGATGACAAGTAAACAGAGAGCTTATTTAAAGAGTCTCGCGATGAAGATGGAACCGATCCTTCAGGTGGGAAAGGGAAGCGTGACGCCGGAATTTACGGCTTCCGTCTCGGAGGCGCTGGAAGCCAGAGAGCTGATCAAGATCAGTGTGCTCCAGAACTGTCTGGATGATCCCAGGGAAATTGCCGCGGTGCTGGCGGAGAGAACCAGATCGCAGGTGGTTCAGGTGATCGGAAAGAAAATCGTTCTGTATAAGGAAGGAAAGCAGGACAAGAAGAAGATACAGTTGCCGTAAGGAAGCGAAAGCGATGGAAAAGAAGACCAGAAAAATAGGTATAATGGGAGGCACATTTGACCCGATCCATATCGGGCATCTGATTCTGGGAGAGGGCGCGTACAGGCAGTTCGGACTGTCGGAGGTCTGGTTTATGCCGGCGGGCAATCCTCCCCATAAGCAGAACCGGGCCGGACGCGCCACAGATGAACAGCGGGTGGAGATGATCCGGCGTGCAATCGCCGGAAATCCCCATTTCGCCCTCTGTCTGGAAGAAATGAACGCGGACGGGTTCACCTATTCTTACCGGACGCTGGAGGCGCTGAACCTCCGCTATCCGGATACAGAGTTCTATTTTATTCTCGGTGCGGATTCTCTGTTTGATTTTCACAAGTGGAGGGAACCGGACAGAATCTGCAGGGCCTGCAGAATCGTCGTAGCCACGAGAAATCAGGTGAGTGACGAAAAGCTGGACGAGGCGATTGCGAAGAATGAGGAGCGGTTCCACGGAGAGTTTCTGAAGCTGGATACTCCGAATCTTGACATTTCGTCCGGGAATATCCGGGACAGGATCCGGGACGGTCAGACAATCAGATATTACCTGCCGGATTCTGTGATCGCATATATTTTCGAAAATGGAATTTACGGGTACACTCCGGCGGCAGATGCACCCGGCGAACCGGAGACACACAGACAGGAGGATACAGGGATGAGCCAGACGCCGAAACTGTGGAGTATTGACAAGAAGCTTCGAAAAGAACTGGATGAAAACCGCTATCACCATACTCTGGGCGTGATGTTTACCGCTGCGTCCCTGGCAATGGTCTGGGGCGTCCCGCTGGAACAGGCGCAGCTTGCAGGTCTGCTCCACGACTGTGCGAAATGTATTCCCAACGAGAAAAAAATATCCATGTGCAGGAAGCATAAGGTGCCGCTGACTGCTTTTGAAGTGGAGCATCCGTTTCTGATCCACGCAAAGCTGGGCGCGTATCTTGCAGGAAAGAAGTACGGAATTGCGGACAGGGAAGTGCTGAGCGCGATCGCATGGCACACGACGGGAAAGTCGGAGATGACGAAGCTTGAGATGATCATCTACATTGCGGATTACATTGAGCCCCAGAGGGACAAGGCGCCGCGTCTGGATGTGATCCGCCGCCTCGCCTTTGAGGATCTGGAGGAATGCATGTATCAGATCCTGAAGGACAGCATGGCCTATCTCTCGGCAAACCCTGAGAACCTGGACCGTACTACGGAGGCTGCGTATAAGTATTACAGAAAGCTGCACGAGAGCAGACATCCGTCTGCGGCAGGCCAGCCGACGGAACGGATGTCATGAAGACGCGAAGGTGCGTCAGTCGGAAAGGAGGAAAGAAATGAACGGATCAAAGGAAATGGCACGTCTGGCGGTAGAAGCCCTGGAGGACAAAAAGGCAGTGGATATCCGTGTGATTGACATTGAGAAAATCTCCACGCTGGCGGACTACTTTATCATTGCCAGCGGAACAAATCGCAATCAGGTACAGGCGATGGCCGACAATGTGGACGAGGTTCTCGCAAAGGCGGGATACCATGCGAAGCAGACGGAAGGCTATCAGAATGCCAACTGGATTTTATTGGATTACGGCGATCTTGTTGTCCATCTGTTTGATGAAGAAAATCGTCTGTTCTATGACCTGGAGCGTATCTGGAGAGATGGAGAAGAGATCGAAAAAGATATGCTGTAGAATTTTTGCAGCTTGCGGCAACAGTTCAGTTGACTGAACTGTTGCCGCAAGCAAGGCTTTACTGCTGCGAATGATTTTTAGAAAAATATATTCGGAAAATATGTTCGCGGGACATATATGTTCCAGGCGTCCGTTCCGGAACTATGGCAGAAAAATGGTTCCGAAGCGGACGCCTGGAATTTTTTTGCGGAAAATTTACAGGAGATATTGCGGTCAGTGCAGGTTCAGAACAAAGGTGCAGAAAATGTCTGCAAGCAGAATGACTGCAAGTATCCGGGAAATGATGGAGACGTTCCGCTCTCCGAGTTTTTCCGCGGCACGGCAGAACAGCGGCTGCAGAATGTATAAAAAGACCATTCCGCCGATACCGAAGCGAATGCTGGGATTCAGCGCGATTCTTCCCTGAAAATTAAAGGAAAATCGCGTATAATCCCACATCCATTCGCCTCTGGTAAATTCCATCAGATAGCTGGCGATCAGTTCTGTGATTGTGGTGATCACGACGATTCCGGCAAACACGAGAACCGGCGTAATTGAAATTCCGCCGACTGGGATCCGTCTGTTTTTCAGCCGGGACAGCAAGAAAATAAGGATAATCGCGCCGAATCCGTACACCACGCAGTAAGGACCGAACAGGACTCCCCGGTTGGAAAATCCCCATCGGTAGACAACTACCTCCAGAAAAACCTCGTAGATCCATCCGAGAATGGAGTACATCATAAAATACAGGAAATACTCCTGCAGCCTTTTTAATTTCGCCTTTCCCCTCATATTTTATCCTTTCATTGTTTTTTTGCTTTTTTGAAGTTATGTTCATTATATTTTGAAACGCGCAGATTGGCAAGAAAAAATGTATTCAACTGCTGTAACCCAGTTCATCCGGCGGAACCGTTGCGCCATCCGGCCATTGAAAATCGTTTCGCGATGGGCCGGATCTGCGTTTTGTGTGAGAAGGCGAAAGTACTTGAAATGACGGTATGTTTTTACTATAATAATGACTGTGTGCCGGCAGAATGCCGGGAACAGGATACTGGCATTTTGCCGGTCTTTCGGCGGGCAGGCAGAGCAGTTATATTTTGTTGAGAAAGCGGGGAACAGTACTTGGAAATAAAAGAAATAGTCTTTGACACCATTGACCAGCAGCAGGCGGTATTTGGCATGCAGGACAGTTTTGTGAAGATTATCGAAAAAGCGCTGCCGGTTACGGTAAGTCTCAGAGACTCCAGAGTGGAGATTCGGGGCGTCTCGGAACGGGATGTGAAACTGGCTGCGGATGTGATGATTTCGCTGCGTCAGATGTACGATCAGGGAGAAAAGCTGAACACCGACACGGTATACCGCCTTCTGGAGGATGTACAGGACGGAACCCTGGACGAGACGTTCCAGGCAATGGGAAGCGTGGTTGCGCTGAACCATAAGGGAGTTCCGATTAAGTGTAAGACAATGGGACAGAAAAATTATGTGAAAGCACTTCGGGAGAATGTGGTGACGATCTGTATCGGACCTGCAGGCACCGGAAAGACGTACCTGGCAGTTGCCCAGGCGGCGAAGGAACTGAGAGACGGCCAGATCGACAGGATCATCATGAGCCGTCCGGCGATCGAGGCCGGGGAGGAACGGCTCGGTTTTCTTCCGGGAGATCTGGCGCAGAAAGTGGACCCGTACCTGCGTCCGCTGTACGATGCTCTTCATGATATCCTGGGCGCGGACAGGGCGGACAAGCTGAGAGAGCGGGGGATCATTGAAATTGCGCCGCTGGCCTATATGAGAGGCCGTACGCTGAACCATGCGAGAGTGATTATAGACGAGAGCCAGAACGCTTCTCTGTCTACGCTGAAGATGGCGCTGACCCGACTGGGTGAGAATTCCCGTATGGTGCTGACCGGAGACGTGACGCAGATCGATCTTCCCCATGCAAAGGATTCCGGTCTGGAGAAATGCGCCGAGATCCTGGGCTCCATCGACGGAATTGCGGTGACGAAACTGAACAACCGGGATGTGGTGAGAAATAAGATCGTCAAGGACATCGTCAAGGCGTTTGAGAAAGAGGAACAGAAGAAACAGGAGAAAGCTGAAGGCCGGAAGGTGATTCACAGACAGAGGAGCGCACGTTCATGACACTGGTATTTGAAAATGAAGGAGACTATGAGGTTGGATTTGATCCGGAGGCTCTTGCCCGCCAGGTGATCGTCCAGGTGCTGGATATGGAGCAGTGTCCCTATGAGGCTGAGGTGGAGCTGATTCTGACCGACGGGGAAAATATCCGCCGGATGAACCGGGAATTCCGCGGGATCGATCGGGAGACGGACGTGCTGTCGTTTCCGATGACTGATTTTCCGGAACCTGCGTCCTTTGATTTCCTGGAAACCGAAGCGGGAGACGACTGTTTTCATCCGGATTCGGGGGAACTGCTGCTGGGAGATATTGTGATTTCGGTGCCGAGGGCAAAGGCCCAGGCCGTGGAGTACGGACACAGCCTGAAACGGGAGTACGCGTTTCTGATCGCTCACAGCATGCTTCATCTGCTGGGCTACGATCATATGAGCCCTGAGGAAGCGGAAGTGATGGAGCGGAAGCAGGAAGCTGCGCTGCAGGCTCTGGGAATTACGAGAGAATCCTCTTCTCTGTAAGCGGGAAAGCGACCGGCTTTGCTTTCTGTAAACGGAATAAATGCAAAAAAAGAGTCGATACTATAGACAAAAAGAAGTGACGGAAGTTGTAACAGTTCCGCTGGCTGATCTGTTACCGGAAGTTTGGAAGTAAACTTCCGAATCCGCCCTGATGACGCGCAAGGTGCGTCAGAAAGGAGAACACAATGAGAAAATTTGTTTATGGTACCGGCTTTTTTGTATTGCTTCTTGCGGTGGGGCTGGGATTTTACGCCAGCTATTGCTTCGGGGCGGCGAAAGGCGTGGAGACGGCGCGGAAAGATTACGTCTCAGAGGAAAACACGCAGGAGGCAGAAACCCGGGAGACGGCTACGGCCGCGGACTCCGGAGAACCGCTGGAATCGCACGCGGTGGCGGCGGAGGCAAAATCCACGGTCGGATATATCCTGAGAGAGGAAAACGACAGGGTTGTGGTATACTGTGCAGACGGGACAACCCTGTATGAATATACGGATATTTTTGTGTCGGAGCTTCCCTATGATCTCCAGAGCCAGATCCGTGGAGGAAAGGAAATCTCAGGGACAGCGCAGCTGTACAGCTTTCTTGAAAATTATTCCAGCTGATCGGGGACTGAAATATAGACAAAAGAAAAAAACTGTTGTAGAATAAAATGAGTTCGTTTACGTAATTGTTAATCAAAGGAGTACAACAGATGAATATAGAGAGAATCAATGAACTGGCCCGAAAATCCCGCACCGAGGGGCTGACGCCTGAGGAGAAAGCCGAGCAGCAGAAACTCAGACAGGAATACATCGCAGCGGTGAAGATGAATCTCCGAACGCAGCTGGACAATATCGACGTGCAGGAAAAAGACGGAACGATCACAAATCTTGGAGAAAAGTATGGAAAACAAAGAAAGCATTAGAAAAACGGCATTATCAAGAAGAAAGACTCTGACACAGGAAGAAATGAAAAAGAAAAGCTCCGCGATCTGCAGGAAACTTCTGCAGCTGCCGGAGTTCCTGGAATCGAAACATGTGTATGTCTATATGGACATCAAGAAAGAGGTTATGACAAGAGATTTTATCAAGAAAGCCTGGGCGCTGGGCAAGACCGTCGCAGTTCCGAAGGTGCATGGAGATGAGATGGATTTTTACTGGCTCACCTCCTTTGCCCAGCTGGAACCCGGTTTCTTTGGCGTGGCGGAGCCTACCTACGGCGATGTGGCAGGGGATGAGGACGCTTTTATTCTGATCCCGGGCGTGGCGTTTGATGTGAACCGCCACCGTATCGGCTATGGCCGCGGATATTATGACAAATATCTTGCGAAGCACCCGAAGCTGCGTTCTGTGGCGGTGGCTTATGATCTTCAGGTGTTCCCTGAGATTCCCCATGAAGAACTGGATATTCGTCCGTCCGTCCTTGTCACGGAGACGGAGATTTACCGCTGAACAGGGGGCTGACGGCGTGATGCGGTGGGAAATCCTGCCGGCGATTGAGAGAGGAGGTTCTATATGACTCTGGAAGAAATTGGAATCCGTGCGCGGGAAGTGGAACCGGTGATCCGCGTGCTGCCGACGGCGGTAAAGAACCAAGTGTTACATAAGGCGGCGGAGAATCTGAGAATGCATACGGAAGAGATTCTCCGGGCCAATGTGTTGGATATGGAAAAGGGACGCGAACGGGGAATGTCTGCGGGACTGCTGGACCGCCTCCAGCTTACGGATGCGCGGGTGGACGGAATGGCCGCCGGCCTGGAAGCCCTGGCGGATCTGGAGGATCCGGTGGGCGAGGTGACCGGGATGAAAAAACGTCCCAACGGCCTGCTGATCGGTCAGAAACGGGTACCGCTCGGCGTTGTGGGGATCATCTATGAGGCACGGCCAAACGTGACTGCGGACGCTTTCGGGCTGTGTTTTAAGACGGGGAATGCGGTGATCCTGAAGGGCGGCAGCGATGCGATCTCCTCTAACCGGGCGATTGTGGAAGTTTTAAAGGCGACTCTGGAGGAAGAAGGCCTCCCGGGCGATCTTCTGCTTCTGATCGAGGATACGTCCAGAGAGACGACGAAGGCCTTTATGAAGATGAACCGTTATGTGGATGTTCTGATCCCCAGGGGCGGAGCGGGGCTGATCCGCACAGTTGTGGAAAACAGCACGATTCCGGTGATCGAGACGGGAACAGGAAACTGCCATATCTTTGTGGATGAATCGGCGGATATGGAGATGGCTGCAGCGATTATTCTGAACGCAAAGACCCAGCGGGTCGGCGTCTGCAATGCCTGCGAGTCTCTGGTGGTTCATGAAAAGATCAGCGAACGTTTTCTTCCGGAACTGGCCCGGAGGCTGAGAGAAAAGAATGTGGAGATCCGCGCGGATGAACAGGCGCTGCCTCTGATGGATGGCGCGGTGCCGGCGTCGGAAGAGGACTGGGGCAGAGAATATCTGGATTATATTCTCTCTGTAAAGACCGTCCCGGGGATCGCTGAGGCGATTGCGCATATCAATCGTTACAACACGAAGCATTCGGAAGCAATTATTACGGAAAGTTATACGAACGCACAGCGCTTTCTGGAAGAGGTGGACGCGGCGGCGGTGTATGTGAATGCATCCACCCGGTTTACCGATGGCTTCGAGTTCGGCTACGGCGCGGAGATCGGAATCAGTACCCAGAAGCTGCACGCCCGCGGACCTATGGGGCTGCTGGCGCTTACAACGACAAAATATATCATATACGGAAACGGGCAGATCCGGGAATAGAGGAAGAAAAACGGAGACAGCCGCATGACAAGGTGGTCACATACTTATCATGCGGCTGTCTCTGTACGCGGCGGACGGAATCTGCGGCAGAATGAAAGAAGCTGTCCTTCGGAACATAAGGGACTTATGAGAAACAATGGAAAAGGTGGGGAAAGAAGATATGAATAAGCTTGGCTTTGGCTTTCTGAGACTTCCGATGCTGGAAAAAGACGGTGAGATTGATCTGGAACGGCTGAATGAAATGGTGGATGTATATCTACAGCACGGGAAAAAATATTTTGACACTGCGTATACTTATTTGAACGGAAAGAGTGAATGGGCGATCCGGGAATCCGTGGTAAAGCGCCATTCCAGGGAAGAGTTTCTGCTGGCAGACAAACTGCCGGGATATCAGATGAAATCTTACGAGGACTGCCGTCGCTGCTTTGAAGTTCAGCTGGAGCGCTGCGGTGTCGACTATTTTGATGTGTATCTGCTGCACTGGCTGAACGGGGCCAATGATAAGACGGCAGAAAAGTACCGGGAATTTCAGTTCCTGCAGGAATTGAAAAAAGAAGGAAAGGCGCGGAGGATCGGCTTTTCCTTCCATGACACGGCAGATCTTCTGGATGAGATTCTGACCCGCCATCCGGAAGTGGATGTCGTACAGCTCCAGATTAATTATCTGGACTGGGAAAGCGAGGCTGTTCAGGCCAGACTGTGTTATGAAACGGCAGTCCGCCACGGCAAAAAGGTCATCGTGATGGAACCGGTGAAGGGAGGAACGCTTGCATCTCTTCCGCCGGATGCGGCCCGGAAGCTCAGACAGATCGATCCGTCGGCGAGCGCTGCGTCGCTTGCGATACGGTTTGCCGCAAGCCTTCCGGGTGTGGAGGTTGTCTTAAGCGGTATGAACGCAATGGAGCAGCTTCTCGACAACCTTCAGGAGACAGAACCGCTGAGTGAAGCGGAGAGGAAGGAAATGGTACAGGCAGCGGTGGACATCCGCCAGTCGATCGCGGTTCCCTGCACGGGATGCGGGTACTGTGTCAGCGGATGTCCGAAACAGATCTGTATTCCAAGGTATTTTAAATTATATAACGAGTATGCTGCCTGTCCCGGGGATGACTGGAAGATCCGACCGGCCTATGACCGGCTTGCTCTGAAGCATGGCAGGGCAGCAGAGTGCATCGGATGCAAAAGCTGTGAACGCCACTGTCCCCAGAAGCTCTCTGTCACGGAATATCTGAAAAAAGTCGCAGAGGTTTTCGATAACGGAAAATAAAACCCCGGAGACGATGAATCTGCCGTGAGAGAATGGAGAATTTCAGGATTCTTCCGGTACATATGGAGCCTGCTGCTTTGCTGCCTGGCGGCAAGGCTGCGGCTCCTCCTGTGAATCCGTAAGAAATACGGAGATTCTGGTGAGATATTCCTCTTTTCTGGCCGACAGCTCGTCCAGAACCGCTTCTTTGTACACGAAGGCGCCGGCGGTTTTCTGTTCCCGGCGCACCCAGGAAAGCAGCGCCTCAAAAGCTCCTTCCGATGCATAATAATTCCCACGCAGATAGACGGCCGCATAGTTTCCGGCCCTTTTTTTATGTATTGTGCGGTCCGGCGGGATCTGTTCCTGCGGAAGACGCGTTTTCGTGAAAAAATATGCATAAGTGTCAAAGTTTCCGCATTCCAGGGAAGGCCAGGGCATCATGGCGCCGTAGGGATAGCCGGAATTCAGTTCTTCGCGCCTGCAGTCTCCGATGTGCCTGCAGAGGCCGGAGAAAAGCAGATCGTGGTTGTCGGAGTACAGCGGCTCGCTGAGGATCAGCAGCTCATCCTCCTCCTGAGTTTCGGGAAAGACCGGGGAAAGGCCTGAGACATCCTGCAGCTGCCGGGCCTGGTGAAGCAGAGACAGCTTTGTGTCAATGACGGTCCGGATATGAGAAAGCCGCTTCATCTCCGCTTCTACCTGGGTCATCTGTTCTGTCAGCAGCCGTTCCATGGCTGCCGGGCTCTGATGAGAAATGTAGGATTTGATTTCTTTCAGAGGCATTCCCAGTTCTTTCAGGTATGTGATCGTGAAGAAGACGTCGCACTGGGTTTCGCTGTAGAAGCGATAGCCTTTTTCGTCTGTGTAAGCAGGGGAAAACAGACCGATTTCATCATAGTGAAACAGCGTGCGTTTGTTTGTTCCGCACAGCTTTGCAAAATCCCCTGTTTTTATGCATGGCGTATCGAATTTCTGCATAATTATGCATTTCCTCCTTGACTATACCGTAACGGTATACTTTATTATAGTTGCATATGTAAGGAATCGTCAATATGAATCGTTACAGAAAAACATTAGGAAGGAAATGAATGTTATGCCGAAATTAAGCGAGCGGGTGGGAACTTTTACAGATTCCGTGATCCGCAGAATGACAAGAATCAGCGATGAGTACGGAGCGATCAATCTTTCCCAGGGATTCCCTGACTTTGATCCACCTCACGAGATGCTGGATGCGCTGGCGAAGGTTGCCTACGAAGGGCCTCATCAGTATCCGATCACCTTCGGAGCCGAGAACTTCCGCCAGGCGCTGGCCAGGAAGCAGGGAAAGGCCATCGGAAGAGCGATTGATCCGGAGACGGAGATTGTCGTGACCTGCGGAGGAACAGAGGCGATGATGTGCGTGATGATGACCATCTGCAATCCCGGAGACAAGGTGATGGTGTTTTCCCCCTTTTATGAGAATTACGGCGCGGATGCGATCCTGTCCGGCGCTGCCCCGATTTATATTCCTCTGGTTCCTCCGGAATATACCTTTGACCTGGGCCTGATTGAGAAAGGCTTTCAGGAAGGAGCCAAGGCGATCATTATCTGCAATCCGTCCAATCCCTGCGGAAAGGTATTTTCCAGGGAAGAACTGATGCAGATCGGGGAACTGGCGCTGAGATATGACGCATTTGTGGTGACCGACGAGGTCTATGAGCATATGGTGTATGCGCCGTACCGCCATACCTGTATGGCGTCTCTTCCGGGGATGTATGACCATACCATTACCTGCAACTCTCTTTCCAAGACGTATTCCATTACCGGCTGGCGCCTGGGATATCTGATCGGACCGGAGGAAGTCATAGAGGCGGCAAAAAAGGTGCATGATTTCCTGACGGTGGGAGCGGCGGCTCCTCTTCAGGAGGCGGCGGTGACCGGGCTGAATTTTCCGGATTCCTATTATGAGAACCTTCTGAAGATCTATACGGAAAAAAGAGATTATTTCCTGAAAGGCCTGGATGAAATCGGGCTGAAGCACAACGTGCCTCAGGGAACGTATTTCGTCCTGATCGATATTCAGGAGTTTCTGGACCTTCCGCAGTTTTCCGGGTGGACGGACATGGAATTCTGCGAGTGGATGATCCGAAACATCGGTGTGGCGGCGGTTCCCGGTTCCAGCTTCTTCAAGGAGGAGGTCAATCATCTGATCCGCCTGCATTTTGCCCGGAAAAAAGAAACCATTGATGAGGCGCTGAGACGTCTGGCGAAAATGAAGGAGTTGGCGGTATGAAATCTTATTCAGTGTTTTTTGCAAATTATACGATCGGGGAAGACGCCTACGATATGGTGCCGCAGGTCTGCCGGAGGTACGGAACCCGGATTCTGATGATCGGCGGCGAGAAGGCGATGGACGCGGCCGCTCCGCTTCTGGAGGCGGCGCTGAAGGATACGGATTTGTCCATTGTGGACCGGGTGATTTTCGGGAAAGACTGTACGACTGCGCAGATTGCCCGCTGGGCGGCGTACGCGAAGGCGTGCGGCGCAGATATGATTTTCGGAATGGGCGGAGGAAAGGCGCTGGATACGGCGAAGGGAGCCGCTGACCAGGCGGGGCTTCCTGTGTTCACGTTTCCGACGATTGCCGCGACCTGCGCGGCGACCACTGCGCTTTCTGTGGTTTACCGGGAGGACGGAAATTTTGAGCGGTTTGCGTTCTTTGAGAAACCGGCGAGACATTGTTTTATCAATACCAGAGTGATCGCGGATGCGCCGTGGAAGTATCTGCGGGCCGGGATGGGAGACACGATGGGGAAATTTTTCGAGTGCCATTTTTCCGCCCGCGGCGATCAGCTGGATCACAGCTCCTCCCTTGGAAGGGAGATCAGCAATCTCTGCTACGGACCGCTTCTGGAGCATGGCGCTCCGGCGCTTCAGGACTGCAGAAATCATAAGGTCTCTTTCGATCTGGAACAGGCGGTGCTTGCGAATATTGTCAGCACGGGAATGGTTTCGCTGATGGTGCTGGACGATTATAACTGCGCCATCGCTCACTCTGTGTATTACGGTCTGGTGCTTCTCCCGGGATTTGAGGAGACGTATCTCCACGGGGATGTGGTGGCTTACGGCGTGCTGGTGCAGCTGGCGGTGGATCACGACTGGGAGCGCCTGAAGGAGGCGAAGGAATTTCTGAAAAGTCTGGAGATTCCCTCCACGCTGGCCGAGATGCATGTGCCTCTGGACAGAGAGTATCTGAGAGAGGTTCTGAAGGAAACCGTAAACGGTCCGGATATGGAGCACATTCCCTATCCTGTGACGGAAGATATGATCTATGAGGCGATGGAAGCTGTGGAGAAGCTGGGGTGAAGAGATGGAAAAGAAAAGTGAATCAACGTATGTAACGAAAAAGAATCTGGCCAAATTTCTGTTGGGTTCGGGATTCGGCGTGCTGATGTTTCTTGTGCCGATTCCCTCCGGAAAGTCTTTTACGACGCTGCTGGATTTTGTGAAGACATGGATTTCCAATCTGCTCGGAGGAAGTCTGATCTACATAGTCACTGTGCTGCTGGTGGTAGCCGCCGTGGTTTCCCTGATCGATTTTATCTTCAAGCCGGAGGTGATCCGCAAAAACAATTATCTGAGAAAGGCGTTTTCCACCACGCCGCTGTATCTGGCTTCCAAGGTGATCGGCGCGGTGACCGGCGTGATGGTTCTGTTTCAGGTCGGACCGGAGGTTGTGATTTCGGCGGATACGGGCGGAAGCATTATTGACCTGTGCGGAACGCTGCTGTGTATTCTGGTGGCGTTCAGCTTTGTGCTTCCGTTTCTGACGGACTGCGGGATTATGGAGTTTCTTGGCGTGATCACCCGGCCGGTGGTGCGGCCGCTGTTCCATGTTCCCGGGCGGGCCGCGGTGGATCTGATCGCTTCCTGGTTCGGAGCGTCCAACGCTGCGGTCATTCTCACGAGAGAACAGTATATGAAAGGCTTCTACACGAAACGGGAAGCCGGCTATATTATGACCAACTTTTCTCTGGTATCCGTTCCCTTCTGCCTGATGGTCGCGGAAACCATCGGACGGGATGCAGAGTTTCCGGTGTTTTATCTCAGCATCTGTGTGGTAGGTGTGATCCTTGCGGTGATTCTCGTGCGGATTCCGCCGATCTTCACGATTCCGAATACCTACCGGGAGGCGGTGGGAAAGCAGGTGGCGGAAGACCTTCCGGAAGAAAAAGGCGTTCTTGCCTATGCCCTGGAATCCAGCTGCAAGAGAGCGGAAGAATTTCATGTCGACACGGTGCTCTCCAGCGGCCTGGAAGTTATGATGGGTATGATGTTTGACCTGATTCCCATTGTGGCTTCCTGGGGCGTGATCGCTCTGGCCATTGCCACATACACGCCGTTTTTTGACTGGATTTCTTATCCCATGGGACTGTACCTGCAGCTTTTCGGCGTGGAGGATGCGTTTGTGGTGGCTCCTGCGACGCTGGTAGGATTTACGGATATGTTTATCCCTGCGCTGCTGATGACAGGAATGGATCTCACGGCGAAAACATCGTTTATCGTCGGCGCTCTGTCCCTGATACAGATTATTTATCTGACAGAGGTCGGAACCGTAATTATCAAAAGCGAGGTACCTCTGGGATTCTGGAAACTGCTGGTGATTTTCCTGGAGAGAACGCTGATTGCGATTCCGATACTGACCCTGATTGCAAATCTGATTTACTGATTCCTCTTATGGAAAGATTAACATTTCAGAAACAATACTGCAATCTTTCCAAAACATCGGACCGATATTCTTATAACAGTTGAGCCAGTGGAACGGCATCAAGGAAATACACAGAAGGAGGAGTCAGAAATGGCAAAGTCGAAACTTGTAAAAGCCAATGAGAAAATAGCAGAGAAAGTAGTCGGAGGCTACAGGAAAATCGAGGAAACTGTGGTTGGAGGTTATAAGAAAATCGAGACGGGCGCCGTGGAAGGATTCACAAAAATGTCCGACAGCTTTGTGGACGGGTTCCTGACAAAGGACGGGGAATCCGTCGAGGAGGCGAAGGCGAGACTGGCAGCGGAAAAAGCGGAGAGAGAAGCTCAGCACAGACCGTAAGAGACCATAATGCCTGCGGCCATCCGGCCCGGCGAAATCCACGGCCTGGGCCGAAAATGTCGCCTGCACAGCGGCGCTTTCTTCCCTGTGCTCGTGGTATAATAAATAAAAACGTGCAGCCGACGGTGTAAGACCAGTGCCGGCTGTACGTTTTTTTTTTCAGGAGGTATACAGATATGAAATCAGTAAGCAAAAACGAACTGGTAAAGCTGCTCTCCATCTGCGGTCAGGTTGCGGAGCATAAGAGCGAAAAAATGCAGGATCACGCGGAGCACCACAGAAAGACAGAGTAGCCGGCGAACACCGCTCTGTTTCCCGGAGAGATGACGCCAGCTCTCACCAGACAGGAAGTTATTCCATGTACCCGCCCTTCATCGGAGATACCGCCTTGTCGGCGAACTGCTTCAGCACGCCGTGGGTATAGCGGTTTTTCCTGGGCTTCCATGCGGCTTTCCGGCCGGCGAGGATGGCGTCGATCTCTTCGGCGCTTTTTCGCTCTCCGTTGACGCCGACAATCCGGAGAATCCGTTTCGGGATATTGATCTCGATCAGATCGTTTTCCTCCACCAGGGCGATGGGTCCGCCTTCGGCAGCCTCCGGGGAAATATGCCCGATCGCCGGGCCCTTGGAGGCGCCGGAAAAGCGCCCGTCTGTCAGCAGAGCAATGCTGGCGCCCAGCTCTGCGTCGGAGGCGATGGCTTCCGTGGTGTAAAACATTTCCGGCATTCCGCTTCCCTTCGGCCCTTCGTAGCGGATGATCACCGCGTCGCCGGGACGGATCTCGTGGGTCAGAACCGCCTTGATGGCGTCTTCCTCACAGTCAAACGGTCTTGCACGCAGCACGGCCTCAAACATCTCTTTCGGAACCACCGTATGCTTGACCACAGCGCCGTCCGGGGCGAGATTTCCCTTCAGAATAGCGATGCTTCCGTCGGTGCCGAACGGCCGGTCAAACGGACGGATCACATCTTCCCGTTTCAGATTCCAGCGGTCCAGGTATTCCTGGCATTTCTCATAAAAGCCGTTGGCTTTCAGATCTTCCAGATTTTCTCCCAGAGTTTTTCCGGTTACTGTCATCACATCCAGATGGAGCATATCCCTGATTTCCTCCATGATCGTCGGGACTCCTCCCGCATAGTAGAAGAACTGTGCCGGCCATTTTCCGGCAGGGCGGATATTGAGCAGATAGTGGGCGCCTCTGTGCAGGCGATCAAAGGTATCCGCATCCAGATCAAAGCCGAACTCCTTCGCGATGGCAGGAATGTGGAGCAGAGAGTTGGTGGAGCCTGAAATCGCCGCGTGTACCATGATCGCATTTTCAAAGGATTCCATTGTCACGATCTTTTTCGGCGTCAGATCGTTTTTCGCCAGCCAGACCGCCTGTTTTCCCGCGTTCCGTGCAGCCTGCCGCAGGTCGGCGCTTGTCGCCGGCATCAGGGCGCTTCCGGGGAGCATCAGGCCAAGCGCCTCCGCCATGATCTGCATTGTCGATGCGGTGCCCATAAAGGAACAGGCTCCGCAGGACGGACATGCGTTGTGCTTGTAGAAATCCATCTGTTCTCTGGTGATCTCTCCCCGCTCGTACATGGCGCTGTACATGCCGATCTGCTCCAGCGTCAGCAGATCCGGGCCGGCATCCATAACGCCTCCGGTTACGACGATGGAAGGGATGTTGATACGCCCGATCGCCATCAGGTGAGCCGGCATGCTTTTGTCACAGCTTGCGATAAAAACGCCGCCGTCAAAAGGTGTGGCGTTAGCGTGAATTTCGATCATATTTGCCATCATATCTCTGGAGGGCAGGGAATAGTTGATTCCGTCGTGCCCCTGGGCTTCCCCGTCGCAGATATCGGTGCAGAAATATCTTGCGCCGTATCCGCCGGCTTCCGCGATTCCCTTCCGGGCCTCTTCCACCAGCTCCAGAAGGTGTCCGCTTCCCGGGTGACTGTCGCCGAAGGAACTCTCCACAAGAATCTGTGGTTTTGACAGATCTTCCGGTTTCCATCCGGTTCCCAGGCGGAGCGGGTCCAGCTCCGGCGCAATTTCTCTCAGTTTCTGACTTCTCAGTTCCATACTCAGTACTCCTTTTCTCCTGTAGTGTCTGCTGCGGAAAGGTTCCGGCAGATCAGTGATGAATTCATCTGATCTTTTTGCTGGAAGTTTCCCGACTGTACCGCGAAAAACCGATGATTTCCCGACTCCTCCGCAAAATTCATCTGATGTAAATACCATATACCGTTTCAGAGAAAAAATCAATCCGCAATATTGCCAAAAGCGTATGGTGTGTCTGAAATTTATTGTTTGACATTTGCCGGTTCCTGAAATATGCTGGTATTAACTGCTGGAAATGCCATACTGTTTCGCTGAGAATGTTTTTTGCGAACGTGCAGGCGTAAAAGCATTTCTGAGAAAGGGAGGTGAATATATCAAATGATACATTCGGATGAAAAAAATCTTCCGGAAAAATTATCGGATGATATTGTAAGTTATATTCTGGAGGAAAAGCTTCAGCCGGGGGACAGGCTGCCCAACGAGTCTGTGCTGGCGGAGAAACTGGGCGCCGGACGAAGTTCTGTCCGGGAAGCTGTGAAGCTGCTTGCGTCCCGCAACATCGTTACGGTCCGTCAGGGTTCCGGCACCTATGTTTCCGCGTCTCCGGGAGTTGTGGAGGATCCTCTGGGATTTACGTTTATCGGAGACAAACGGAAGCTGGCCGCTGATCTTCTGGAGATCCGGTTCCTTCTGGAACCGTCTGTCGCCGCCTGGGCTGCGGCCCGCGCGGAGGAGGAAGACATCCGCCGCATAAGAAAACTGTGCGACGAGACGGAGCAGCTTTTGAAAGAGGGGAAAGACCACACCAAAAAGGATGTGGAGTTTCACACAGCGATCGGCATAAGCAGCAAAAATCTGGTGGTTCCGCGGCTGATGCCTGTCATCAATTCCGCGGTGCCCCTGTTCATTGACCTGACGAAAAATGTGCTGCGTCAGGAGACCATCGATACTCACCGGGAAATCACAGAGGCCATCGCAGCTCATGACGCGGCGCGGGCATCAGATGCCATGTATCTGCATCTGGTGTACAACCGGAGACTGATCCGTGAAGCGTAGGTTACAGTCCGGCCGGCTGAACAGTTACAAACAGAGTGACAAAAAGTAAACAATGATTGACAGAAAATTTTTCGGAAGTTATAATGAAGTCAGATTTAAAGAGACGGATGATCGGTTTTAAAAGAAAAAGGATCGGTTGAAGGATCTAAGAGAGACTGTCAGACCAGAACTCCTGCAGGACATTGGCCCGCGAAAGCATATTCCGCGGAAGTGGTGCCGGGAGTTTCAGTGGTAAGAGCGGCGCCGAAGGGGCAAGGGGCTACTTGAAACTCTCAGGCAAAGGAATTAGATCCGGACGGGCCTCTGGACTCTGGAGAAGGAAGACAGGGAGAGATTGCTTTCAGTCAGTGAAAGCAGTTTCTCCCTGTTTTTTGTATAACAGGAAACTATGTTTCCTGTTATACAAAAACGCTCCGCGGGATGCGCACTCGCGCGAAACAGAAATATGTCGCTGAGGCGACCGCGCTCGGCGCGAGCTGTCTGAAGTACCGTATCATCTTTCTCAAAAAGTCCGACAAAATTATGACAGGAGGAAAAGCGAATGGAGCTGAAAACGCCACTCTACGAAGCCCATGTGAAGGCCGGGGGAAAGATGGTTTCCTTTGGCGGTTATCTTCTTCCGGTGCAGTACCGGGAGGGTGTGATCCGGGAGCATATGGCTGTGCGCACCCGGGCGGGTCTTTTTGACGTATCCCATATGGGGGAGATCCTCTGCGAGGGGAAGGACGCCCTTGCCAATCTTCAGATGCTTCTGACAAATGATTTCAGAAACATGACAGACGGACAGGCGAGATACAGTCCCATGTGCAACGAAAACGGAGGTACGGTGGACGATCTGATCGTGTACAGAAGAGCGGAGGAACAATACTTTATTGTCGTAAATGCCGCCAACAAAGACAAGGATTATCAGTGGATGAAAGCCCATCAGTCCGGGGATGTGGTTTTTACGGATGTTTCCGCATCCTATGCGCAGATTGCCCTGCAGGGACCGAAAGCTCTGGAGATTCTGAGAAAAGTCGCCCCGGAACAGAGCATCCCGAAAAAATATTATCACGCGGTGTTTGATGCCCGGGCTGCCGGGATTCCGTGTATCCTCTCGAAGACAGGCTATACCGGAGAGGATGGGTATGAACTGTATCTGGACAGTGGAAAGGCCGTGGAACTGTGGGACGCGCTTCTGGAAGCGGGAAAAGAGGAGGGCCTGATTCCCTGCGGGCTGGGAGCGAGAGACACGCTCCGCATGGAGGCTGCCATGCCGCTGTACGGACATGAAATGAACGACGGGATCACACCGCTGGAGACAGGGCTGGGATTTGCGGTAAAGCTTGGAAAGGAAGCTTTTATCGGAAAACAGGCGCTGGAAGAGAAAGGAGAGCCGGCGATCACCCGTGTGGGACTGAAAGTGACCGGGCGGGGAATCATCCGGGAGAATCAGGACGTATACTGTGGGGAACGGAAGATCGGCCATACCACATCAGGCACGCATGCCCCGTATCTTGGTTATCCGGTGGCGATGGCGCTCGTGGATGTGGATGCTGCAAAGCCTGGAACAAAAGTGGAAGCGGACGTCAGAGGACGAAGAGTGGAGGCGGAGGTCGTGGCGCTGCCTTTTTATAAGAAAACCAGTCAGAAACAGTCATAGAACTTTGCGATGGGCCGGATGCCCGCAGGCACTATACTTTCATATGGTCTGTGCAGTAAATACACAGACCTGGCTGAACTGTAACAACATTTTTCAAAAAAGGAGAAAAACTATGGAATTGAGAGAGGAACTGCTTTATTCAAAATCACACGAATGGGTAAAGAAAGAGGGGGACGAGGCGGTGATCGGTCTTACGGATTATGCGCAGTCTGAGCTGGGGGATCTTGTATTTGTAAATCTCCCGGAGGAAGACGAGGAAGTGACGGCAGGCGAGAGCTTTGCGGATGTGGAATCGGTGAAGGCGGTGTCAGATGTGTATTCTCCGGTGACCGGCGTGGTGAGCGCGGTGAATGAGGAACTTCTGGACGCCCCGGAGATGATCAATGAATCTCCATACGACGCATGGTTTGTCAGAGTGAAGGATATCACAGCGGAGGAGGAGCTTCTGTCCGCAGAGGAGTACGAAGCGTTTGTGGAGAGTGAGAAAAATTCATAAGAGGAAGGAGGCTCACAGATGGGAAGCTATGTGCCGAACACAAAGCAAGAGCAGCAGGCGATGCTGGAGGACATCGGCTATGGGTCGATGGACGATCTGTTTCGTGACATTCCGGAGGAGGTAAAGCTGAACAGGGAGCTGGAGCTTCCGGCCGGTCTCTCAGAGATGGAAGTACGGAAAACGATGGAGAAGATCGCGGGAAAGAATAAAATCTACCCGACAATCTTCCGGGGAGCAGGCGCCTACCGGCATTACATTCCGGCCATCGTGGAGGAAGTACTCTCGAAGGAAAACTTCCGGACGGCCTACACGCCTTATCAGGCGGAAATCAGCCAGGGCATTCTGCAGTCCATTTTTGAGTATCAGACGATGATCTGTGATCTGACGGGAATGGATGTGTCCAACGCGTCTGTCTATGACGGCGCGTCCGCGGCGGCGGAGGGCGTGGCCATGTGCAGGGAAAAAAAGAGAAACAAGGCGCTGGTCTCTGCCACGGTTCTCCCCTGGGTACTGGAGACTGTCAGGACTTACTGTTTCGGAAACGGAATGGAGCTGGAAGTGATTCCGGAAAAAGACGGGACGACGGATCTGGAATGGCTGAAAGGCCATCTGGATCAGGAGACTGCCTGTGTGCTGATTCAGCATCCGAACTATTATGGAACGCTGGAGCCGGCGGAGGCGATCGGGCGGGCGGCGCACGAGGCCGGAGCAAAATTTATTATGAGCGTAAACCCGATTGTCCTGGGCATCCTGAAGACTCCGGGAGAATACGGTGCGGATGTGGCAGTGGGAGAAGGACAGCCGCTGGGGCTTCCCCTTGCGTTCGGTGGTCCGTATCTGGGATTTATGGCATGTACCAGAGCCATGATGAGAAAGCTGCCTGGCAGGATTGTGGGAGAGACGAAGGACCGGAACGGGAAAACCGGATATGTGCTGACGCTCCAGGCCAGAGAGCAGCATATCCGGAGAGAAAAAGCGTCCAGCAATATCTGCTCGAATCAGGCGCTCTGCGCTCTGGCGGTGAGCGTTTACCTGGCGGCGATGGGCAACGAGGGGCTGGAGCAGGCAGCCGTTTCCAGCATGTCCAAGGCGCATTACTTTGCAAAACAGCTCGCGCAGGCCGGATACCGGACGGAGAATCCGGGTGAATTTTTCCATGAATTTGTGACAGTGTCGGAAACGCCGTCGGAAAAGGCGCTCCGGATGCTGGAGGCACATGATATTCTGGGAGGTCTTCCGCTGGATGATCACAGGATCCTGTGGTGCTGTACGGAAATGAATACAAAGGCGGAGATGGATGAGGCGGTCCGCATACTGAAGGAGGTGTAAGGCATGTTACTATTTGAAAAAAGCAGGCCGGGAAGAGGATGCCGGGAACTTCCGCCCTGCGATGTGGAAACTGTGAGTCTTCCCGAAAATGACCGGCGCCGGAAAACCCTTCATCTGCCCGCTCTTTCCGAGGTGGATATTTCCCGGCATTATTCCGGACTTGCCCGCAGGACCCATGGGGTCAACGATGGATTTTATCCGCTTGGATCCTGTACGATGAAATACAATCCCGGGATCAATGAAGCGGCAGCGTCCCTGCCGGGGTTCACACAGATTCATCCGCTTCAGGGAGAGGATACGGCGCAGGGATGCATGGAGGTGCTGCATCTGGCGGAAAAATATCTGTGTGAGATTACCGGAATGGACCGCATGACCTTCCAGCCTGCAGCCGGAGCCCATGGGGAGTTTACGGGCCTTCTTCTGATAAAGGCATACCATGAGAGCAGACAGGACCGGAAGCGGACGAAGATTCTGGTTCCCGATTCCGCCCACGGGACCAATCCGGCCAGCGCATCTATGGCGGGATACTCGGTGGTGTCGATTCCGTCCAATTCCGACGGATGTGTTGACATTGAGAAGCTGAAAGAGGCGGCGGGAGACGACGTGGCGGGTCTGATGCTGACAAATCCCAATACTGTCGGCCTTTTCGACAGAAACATTCTTGAGATCACAGAGATCGTACATCAGTGCGGCGGACTTTGCTATTATGACGGAGCCAATCTCAATGCTGTCATGGGAATCGCACGGCCGGGAGATATGGGATTTGACATCGTGCATCTGAATCTGCACAAGACATTTTCCACACCACATGGAGGCGGCGGCCCGGGAAGCGGTCCGGTGGGCTGCAGAGAGTTTCTGGCAGATTTTCTACCTTCTGTGCTTGTCAGTGAGAAGGCGCCGTACCGGTTTGAGAAGCCGTCGCAAAGCATCGGCGAAATGAAAAGCTTTTATGGGAATTTCCTTGTGGTGGTCAGAGCGCTGACCTACCTTCTCACACTGGGGAAGGAAGGAATCCCGGAGGCAAGCCAGAACGCGGTGCTGAATGCCAATTATCTGAGATGTCATCTGAAGGACCTGTACCCGATGGCTTACGATGCCACCTGTATGCATGAGTTTGTCATGAGCTTGTCCGACCTGAAAAAGGAGACCGGAATTTCCGCGATGGATATCGCCAAAGGCCTTCTGGATCACGGGATTCATCCGCCGACCATGTATTTCCCGCTGATTGTGGACGAGGCGCTGATGGCGGAGCCCACAGAGACGGAGTCGAGAGAGACGCTGGACGAGGCCATCGGGGTATTCCGCAGCCTTTACCGGCTGGCGCAGGAGGATCCGGAAAAGCTGCACGCGGCTCCGGTCACCACGCCTGTGACACGGCTGGACGAGGTCACCGCGGCGAGACATCCGGTGCTCAGATATGAATTTCAGACAGAGGACGAGGCATGATTCAGACGATCAGAGTTTTTGAAAGCAGTCAGTTGGTTCCTTATCATAATCTTGCGGTGGAAAAGTATCTGCTGGATCTCTGCGGGGAAAGGGAATGTATTCTGTATCTGTGGCAGAACCAGAGGACGGTAGTCATCGGAAGAAATCAGAATGCCTGGAAGGAGTGTAAGGTAAGCCGGCTTGAGGAGGACGGCGGGTATCTGGCCCGCCGTCTCTCCGGAGGCGGCGCCGTTTATCACGATCTGGGGAATTTGAATTTTACATTTCTTGTAAGGAAAGAAAATTACAGTGTGGAAAGGCAGACGGAAGTGATTCTTCGCGCGGTCCGCGCGCTGGGAATTCCTGCGGTCCGGTCGGGAAGAAACGACCTTTTGGCGGACGGGCGGAAATTTTCCGGGAATGCCTATTATGAACACGGGGATCGTTGCTACCATCACGGGACGCTGATGGTGGATGTGGATAAAGAGGTTCTCGGCGCCTATCTTACGGCGGATAAAGAGAAACTGAAGGCAAAAGGAGTGGACTCGGTCCGGTCCAGGGTTATCAATCTGAAAGAATTTGTGCCGGAGCTGACCATTGACCGGCTGAAGGAGGCGCTTCGCGCAGCGTTTGAGGATGTATACGGGTGCAGGAGTACTGTGATGATGGAGCGTGATCTGGAAGTGGAGAAGGTGAAAGAGGCGGAGAGCAGGTTCTCCTCCTGGGAATGGAACTATGGAAAAAAGATGGAATTCTCGCTGGAACTCTCCCATCGTTTTTCCTGGGGAACTCTGTCCATCCAGCTGGAGGTGAAGGACGGAAAGGTCGCCGATGCAGCCGCTTATTCCGACGCTCTGCAGCCGGACATTATTCTGGAGCTTCCGGACGGTCTGAGGCAGGCGAGGTGCAGCAAAAAGGAACTCTGTGCAAAGCTGGAAACACTTCACCCGGACACGACGGACGAGCAGAAAATGCTGCAGGAAATCCGGGAATGGCTTTGGTCTGTGGAACTGTAATTCTGAGCAATCGTTCGGCAGGAGGAACGGTTGCGGTTTTGGAACAGGAAAGAGCAGGGAAAGGATGGAAAAATATCAGGTAATTATCATAGGAGCGGGGCCCGGCGGATATGTGTGTGCCATCAAAGCCGCAAAACTCGGGCTGAAGACCGCTATTGTGGAAGAGCGCAGGGCAGGGGGAACCTGTCTGAACCGGGGCTGTATCCCGGCCAAGGCGATGCTCCATGCGTCAGGGCTTTATCACGAAATTCAGAATGCGGAAACCTTCGGGATCACGGCAGAGGGAATCCGCCTGGATTTTGAGAAAGTGCTCTCGTATAAAGAGCAGACGACAAACCGGCTGGTGGAGGGAGTGGAACAGCTTCTGAAGGGAAACGGAGTCGCCTTCCTTTCTGGGAAGGGGAGGCTGCTTCCCGGGAAAAAGGTAGAAGTGACGAAAGACGGAGAGACGCAGATTTACGAGGCCGATGCGGTTGTCCTCGCCGCGGGATCAAAACCGGTGCTTCTGCCTCTTCCGGGGATGGATCTTCCGGGGGTTCTGACGAGCGATGAACTGTTTCAGCTGCGGGAAATTCCAGAGCATCTGGTGGTGATCGGCGGAGGAGTGATCAGCGTGGAGTTTGCCACGGTCTATTCTTCCCTCGGCAGCCAGGTGACGATTCTGGAAGCTATGCCGCGGCTTGTGCCGAACATGGACAGGGAGATCTCCCAGAATCTGAAGATGATTCTGAAAAAGCGGGGCGTGACCGTTCACAACTCGGCGTCTGTACAGTCTGTGGAACAGGCGGAGGACGGTCTTGTCTGCCGTTTTACGGAAAAGGACAGGGAGCAGTCGGTCAAAGGCAGCCATGTACTCTGTGCGGTGGGACGACGGCCGGACACGGACGGGCTATGGGCTGACGATGCCGTTCCGGCGGCGGAGCGGGGATATGTTCTCGTGGATGAAACCTTTGCCACAAGCATTCCGGGCGTCTACGCCATCGGTGATCTGATTCCGGGAGCGCAGCTTGCCCATGCGGCCAGCGCCCAGGGAATTGTGCTGGCTGAGCGGCTTGCGGGAAAAGAACCCTCGGTGGATCTCTCGGTTGTTCCGGGCTGTGTGTATACGGAGCCGGAGATCGCGTCGGCGGGTATTGATGAGGACACCGCCAAAGCGCAGGGCATTCCCGTCCGGACGGGGAAATTCATTATGAGCGCCAACGGAAAATCCCTGATCTCCGGGGAAGAGCGGGGATTTATCAAAATAGTACTCCATGACAAAACAGAAGAAATCCTCGGCGTGCAGATGATGTGCGGGCGCGCCACCGATATGATCGGAGAATTTGTCAGCGCGATTGTGAATCATATGACCGCCCCTCAGGTGCTGAGAGCAATCCGTCCCCATCCCACCTACAATGAAGGAGTGGGAGAGGCGCTGGAAGAACTGGAAGGCGGAGCGATTCATGTAATGCCGCGGAAAAAGCGGGCGGAGAAATAGACGGAAAAAGAAAGGACGACGTCCCATCACCAGGCAACTGTGGCGGGACGTTGTCCTTTGTAACAGTTCAGCCAGCTGAACTGTAACTGCCCTTTTATAGGTCCTGTTCTCAAGGCCGGACAAAAGCAGCCTTTCTTCAGCGGTTTCCGTCTGGAGCGTTTTGCTGGGATACAGACTTCCAAGCAGCGGTGCGACTAACCAGCTTGGAGCCGGAGAACATACCACGAAAGAAACTGTCAATTCAGTTTACGTTTACAGCGTTAGTTTACTGAAAAGGAAGAACCTTTCTGACCGGAACTTATAAGGAATGAGCAGGCGGCTGAGCAGAAAATGCCAGCTTCCTGCTCAGTTTTTGTATCTCGGGCGCCTGTCGGTGAAAACAGTCATACATTACGTGTATCGATCACAATAAAATAAAAGTATTGGTACCGAAAGTAGCAGAGTGCTACAATGGAAATCGAAAGACAAGGCTTTAAAGACAGGGAATAGTCAGAGCAAGGAGAACACATGATGGAAAGGATGAAAGAAAAGAACCCTGACAGGAATGAACATATCGGATCCGGCCAGATATTGATCGTTTCCTATTCATATTCGGGTAATACGCACCGGATTGCACAGGAAATTCAGAAAGCCACCGGCGGAGACTGGTCCGAAATTTATCCGTGGCAGCCATATCCAATGGCATTCCCGGAACTGCTTCAGCAGGTAAAACAGGAAGTGCAGTCTCATTACCGGCCGGGTCTCTTACCGACTTCACATACGCCGCAGGCTTATTCCGCTGTTTTTGTGGGATCCCCCAATTGGTGCGGAACCATTGCGCCGCCTTTGGCCTCCTGGTTATATCAGAACGACTTATCCGGAAAAGTGCTCCTCCCGTTTTATTCCCATTGCGGCGGTGTCTCAGGAGACCTCCGGGGAGATATTTCCAGGCTGTGCCCCAAAGCAGATGTACGGGAGGCGCTCAGTGTAATAGACGATGGCGGGGAAGAACTGCCAGACATACTTCGCGAATGGTTTATAAAGACCAGGATAACAGAATTCCGGATATTTCGCGCCGGTCAGGAAAGGAGTTTTCTATGATTCATAAAGTGATTGCATTATGTAAAGAAAGAGACGTCACGCTGACAACATATATCCATGATCAGTCGGAACAAGGTAAGTTTCAGATCGAAAAGCGGCCCGCAATTATCATCATGCCAGGCGGCGCCTATTCTTTCCTTTCCGATACCGAAGGCGAGCCGGTTGCCCTGACCTTCCTGAAAGAAGGATACAACACCTTTGTACTGCGCTACTCGGTATGATAAGTATGTCCCTGCGATCAACCCAATTATGATTGCCGGTAAAATGATCGAGTACGACCTTCCTTTTGAACTGCATCTTTTTCAGGACGGCGAGCATGGGATGTCCGTATGCAACAATCTGAGCTCTTATAATGAAAACGCCAAAAATCTCAACGAGGCCAATCCCAACGTCAGCATGTGGGTACCCATGTGTGTCAACTGGATTAACAAGCTATTTCATATCTGAATATAAATGGGAGTGTTATTTATACGTATCAATGACAAAATTTCATTTGATCAGGAGAATGTTTTCAGCTTAGGAAATGCCAACACGGCTTATGTCTAGTCTTTCACTGGAAATTCCTATTTGAACCCGTTGACTGAAGCGGACAAGTGTCCTGTATTTTTGGCAAATGTTACCTTTGAGCCCGGCTGCCGGAAAATGCACTAAGATTTTTAGTATGTATCGTTTGTATAGCGTTTGAAATATAGTGAATATGGTGCATTGTACACAGTTGAGGAAGAAATGTGTGTATGGTGTTGAGATAGATGAGAAGCTGGTTGAAGGAGTAAAATCCGGATGCTGGCTTTTTTAATTATTTTAATTGTCTTTCTATACACAGCGCTGTAAAATCAAATTACAAATGCAACGCAATTTTTTTCTGAATATTACGAAAGGAAAAAATATGGATAGTAAAGATAAGATCATTCAGGAGCAGAAAGAGAGAATTATTGCATTAAATGAAGAAATCCAACGACTTCAGGCACTCTTATCCGAAGCAGGCATTCCATATGAAAAGAAAACGCAAGAAAAAGAAAATGTGGCTGTTCAGTCAGATTTAGCCGTGAAAGATGCAGAGACGGAACAGGGAAAACACATTATTCCTGAGCCGATCACTCAGAAACATGCCCAGTATTTCTATTCCTTTTTCAAAGGTCGAAAAGATGTATACAGCAAAAGAGCCGGAAAGCCGAATCCCAAAACTGGAAAGACGGGGTATTATACCCAGTGCTGGAATTATTGGAAACCGGGCATCTGTCCAAAATATGAAAAAAAGAAAATGAAATGTTCGGACTGTCCTGAAAAGCATTATAAAGGACTTAACGGAAAGGTGATTATGCAGCATTTACTTGGATTGCGGGAGGACTGCTCTGATGTGATCGGGGTATATCCGATGCTGCCTGATGAGACATGCAATTTCCTCGTATTTGATTTTGATAATCATGATGACAATACAAACGGGGAAGATTTTGCCAATACAGATGAACTCTGGAGGGAGGAAGTAAATGCTTTGCGGGAAATCTGCCGTATTTATGGAGTGGATATCCTGACAGAGCGTTCCCGTTCCGGTAAGGGAGCGCATATCTGGATGTTTTTTCAGGAACCTGTTCCGGCAAGAACGGCAAGACTATTCGGTACAGCGCTTTTGACAAAAGGAGCAGAGTCTGTTAATCAGAAAAGCTTTCGTACTTATGACAGGATGCTTCCGGCTCAGGATCATATGCCTTTAGGCGGGCTTGGTAATTTGATCGCACTTCCTCTGCAGGGGCAGGCATTGAAGAATGGAAACAGTGCGTTTATAGATCAGAATTGGAATGAGGGAGAAGAAGCATCTATGATAACAGAAGAAGAAGCGACAACTATTAGAAATA
>ERZ1643246.846-NODE-846-length-36426-cov-12.888730_pt1 | contig 36426 bp, 32 predicted proteins | sample MGYA00579265_ERZ1643246 | MGnify/ENA primary metagenome ERZ1643246 (study PRJEB29033, sample SAMEA4952261) | chicken gut metagenome | biome: Broiler Chicken; feature: Gastrointestinal Tract; material: Caecum | place: Ireland | collected 2018 | study: Broiler...
GTGCCGTTTTTTTGTAAAAAACATACTTTATTTGGGGAATAATCGGAAAGGAGTTGACGGAAATGCTTTCAATATGTAAAATAAAGAGAGCGGAAGTCCGTGAGAGGACGACCTGAAAAGGAGAAAAAATATGTTACCCGAAAGAAGAGAGTATCCGCGTCCGCAGTTCAGACGTGACGAGTGGATGAGCCTGAACGGAAGTTGGGAGTTTTGTTTTGACGACGCAGACGACGGTCAGAAACGCGGACTTGCGACGGGCAGAAAAAAGCTCGGAATGACCATCAACGTACCGTTTACATACGAATATCCCGCCAGCGGCATCGGCGATGAGACGGCGCATTCTGTTGTGTGGTACCGCCGCGAAACGGAACTTCCCCGTCTTGCGGGAAAGCGCGCGCTTCTTTGTTTCAACGGCTGTGATTATGAGACGGATGTGTGGGTCAACGGCGAGCATGTCGTCTCGCACTGCGGGGCATTTGCACCGTTCCATGCGGACGTGACGGATTTTCTCAAGGCTGGGAAGAATGTGATCGTTGTTCGCTGTCGGGATTCGCTCGATCCTGCGCATCCGCGCGGCAAGCAGAGCTGGAAGGAAGGCAAGCCGTTCGGCTGCTGGTATGTGCCGAATACGGGCATCTGGCAGAGCGTCTGGATGGAGTTTTTCGGCGCGGACTGCATTACGGCGCGCTCGCTGATTCCCGATACCGAGACGTGTTCTGTTTCGGGCGAGATCGTCACGATGTACGGGAAAGCGGACGAGGCGGAGATCTGCGTGCGCTTTCATGACAAGGAAATCAAGCGCGAGCGGATTTCGCTCGATGGCAGACGTACGCCGTATATGGTGCGCATGAAGGAACCTGACAGCGTAGATGAGACGCATTATTGGTCGCCCGAACACCCTGAACTCTTTTATGTGGACTTTACGTTGTACGCAAATGGCAAGGTCACAGATGTAGCGCATACGCGGTTCGGCATGCGCAAGATCGGCTTTGATGTGGACGGCAGAGTGCGGCTCAACGATCGTCCGTACTATCAGCGGCTCATTCTCGATCAGGGATACTGGAAGGAGAGCGGACTGACGCCGCCTTCCGTTGAGGCGATCAGAAGAGATATTGAACTCGCCAAGGCAATGGGCTTTAACGGCGCAAGAAAGCATCAGAAGTTTGAGGATCCCTATTTTTACTATCTTGCGGAGGAGATGGGGTTCCTCACCTGGTGTGAGATGCCTTCGGCGTATGAATATTGCGCGGAGGAGGTCGTCGCTTTGACGGCGCAGTGGCAGGAGATCATTCAGGAAGCGTGCAATTTCACGAGCGTTGTCTGTTATGTCCCGCTCAATGAGAGCTGGGGCGTGCGCAAGATCCTCACCGACGCCCGCCAGCAGGACTTCGGGCGCGCGATGTATCGGCTTACCAAGGCAATTGATCCTTCCCGTCCCGTTTCTACCAACGACGGCTGGGAAAATCCCGAGGAGACGGACATCATCTCCATTCACGACTATGCCAAGCTGGGCGACGGATTTGACAAGAAGTACACGCCCGATACCTATGATACGGTCTATCCCAACGGAGAGCGCCGTCTCATGCAGAAGGGATGCTCTTATTGCGGTCAGAGCGTCATCTTCAGCGAATTCGGCGGAATCGCAATGCAGAATGATGCAGGCGGCGGAAATTGGGGCTATAACGATGCCGCACGCAGTGAAGAGGAGTTTTTGTCCCGCTATGAGAGCCTCATGCAAGGGATCGCTTCCTGCGACTTCGACGGATTCTGCTATACGCAGCTCACCGACGTACAGCAGGAAGTCAACGGGCTTCTGGATGAGGAGCACAATCCGAAGTTTGATATGGATGCCATCCGTTCCCGTACATTGATTTTTTCCAAAAAGAAATAAAAGCGCTGATGAGCGCATCTGCGCCCCGCCGCGTATGCGCGGCGGGGCGTACTTTTACAAAACTTTAACATTTTCTTATCAATTCGGCAACAGTGTCCTGATACAATCGTGAAAGGAGCAAAGACATGATCAGAATTCTTGTGGCGGAGGATGACAGACCGCTCAACAAACTTGTATGCGCGGCGCTGGAAGGGAATGGGTATCAGCCGATTGCCTGTTATGACGGCGCGCAGGCGATTGCCGCCTTTGACGAAAACGGCGCAGATCTCGTTGTCACGGACATCATGATGCCGCAAGCTGACGGCTTTGCTCTTGCGGAACATGTCCGCGGAAACGATGCCGGCGTTCCCATTCTCTTTATGACGGCACTCGACGACAAACCCGCCAAGCTGCGCGGCTTTTCGGTGGGGGCGGATGATTATGTGGTCAAGCCCTTCGATACGGATATTCTGCTTTTGCGCATTGCGGCGCTTCTGCGGCGGGCGAATATCGAACGCAGCCGCACGCTCACAGCGGGAAATCTCACGATGAACAAGGACGAGCATACGGCTTATGTAAACGGAAGCGAGCTCGCGCTCACCGTCAGGGAGTTCGATCTTTTATATAAACTCCTGTCCTTCCCGCGCAAGACGTTCACGCGCACGCAGCTCATGGATGAGTTCTGGGACTACGATTCCTCGGCGACGTCCCGCACGGTGGATGTGTATATGTCTAAGCTTCGCGAAAAGACTTCGGACTGCACGGGATTTGAGATCGTCACGGTGCACGGGCTCGGGTATAAGGCGGTTCTCAAATGAAAAATGCGTCCCAAAAGAGAGGGGGCGCGCGCAGTACACGGCGGCGGGCGGGTCTTTTGGCCGTTGCCTATGCGGTGCGTTTTCTCATCGTGGCGGCGATCATCACGGTGGCGGTGTTCGTGCAGCAGGCGGCATCCGAGCGCTTCGGCGCGGACAAGGGCGCCATTGCTCTCATTATGCTGGTCGTTGTCGTCTTTTTGTCCCTTGCACTCACCGTGTTTGAATTGCTGATCAGAAAATTTACGGTGGAACGCCCCGTTGCGCGGATCGGTGAGATGGCACGGCGCATTGCATTGGGCGATTTTTCGGTGCGTGCCGATATCGCACACACATACGGAAATTATGATGAATATGACTGCATTCTGCTCGATCTGGAGCGCGCGGCGACAGAACTTGCCGAGGCGGATAAAACGCGCACGGACTTTGTCTCTAACGTCTCCCACGAACTCAAAACGCCGCTTGCAGTCATTTTAAGTTACGCACAGGCGCTGGAAAAGGACGATCTCGCCGACGGGACGCGCAGGGAATATTTGCTTGTCCTTCGTAAGACGGCTGAGCGGCTTGCCGCGCTCGTGCATAACGTCCTGCGTCTCAATCGGCTTGAGCACCGCAAACTGGGCGGCGAGCGTCGGAGCGTCGCCCTGCACGAACAGCTTGCGCAGTGCATTTTGCAATTTGAGGATGCCATCGAACAAAAGGAGCTTTCGCTGGACTGCGACCTTGAGGAAGTGACCATCATCTCGGACATGGGATGCCTTGAACTCGTCTGGAACAATCTTTTGTCCAATGCAGTCAAGTTTACGGACAAGGGGGGCGTGTCTGTCTCGCTCAGAAAAGAGGGGAACCATGCCGTCGTTACCGTCTCGGACACGGGCTGCGGCATGTCCGCGGTTACGGGAGAGCATATCTTTGAACAGTTCTATCAGGGCGATACTTCGCATGCCTCGGAGGGCAACGGACTTGGACTTGCGCTGGTCAAGAAGGTCATTTCGGTGCTTGGCGGTGAGATCTGCGTAAAAAGCGAGGAGGGGAAAGGCAGTACGTTCCGTGTGATCCTTCCGCTTGCCATATGAGGGCGTTATTTCAGTTTCTCAGGGAGCCTCCTCTTTTCTTCGCGGCGATCATATGGTGTCTGACGCTTGCCGCAGTCGGCGGAAGCATTGCGATTGTCGCGCTGAATTTGCAAGGCGCCTGGATATATCCCGTCTATGCGCTCGCGGTGATTCTGCTCTCTTACGGCGTGTATCTTGCCGTAAAACTTGCCCCGCGCATGAAAGAGAGCATTACGCAGCGTGCCCGCCGTCATGCATTTACGGGCAATCTTCTCTCCGATTACGGATACCGCACGCAGGTGTTTGCGGCGATAGCCTTCTTCATCAATGTCGGGTACGCTATCTTTCACCTGGTGATTGCCATCCTGTGGCGGTCTGTGTGGTACGGCGTGCTGGCAGGGTATTACTTTCTGCTCAGTGTCCTGCGCGGCGGTGTTTTGATAAGCGGCAGGCGCGCCGCAAGGCGTGCGGAAGGGGATGAAAAGAGACTTCTTATTTCCAAGTGGGGCATTTTTCGTACATGCGGAACCTTGCTTCTTGTACTGGAGATCGCGCTTGCGGCATTCGTCACGCAGACGGTGCTCTTCGGAAGTCCGTTAAGACATTCCCTTGTGCCGGCGATCGCCTCGGCGGCTTATACGTTTTATCGCGTCATTCTCTCCTGCGTACAGGTGGTCAAGGTGCGGCGAACGGGGGATCCGCTTCTGCAGGCTTTGCGCAATATCAATCTTTCCAATGCTTTCGTTTCGCTGTTTGCATTGCAGATCACGCTAGTCGCAGCCGCAGGAAACGGAACGGACTCTGATATGCGCATTCTAAACATTGTGACGGGCTTTGCCGTCTGTGTGTTCACGATCGCGCTTGGCGTGTTCATGATCATTCGCGCGAGTCGGAAACTCAGGGCGGAAAAGGAGTCGATATGAACAATAATCAGTTTGAATATTCCTACCGCGCTCCGACGCAGGAGCAGCGACAGGAAATCGAGAGCATCCGCTCGGGCTACGTTTCGGACTCACAGGAAGAAAAGCTTGCTTGTCTTCGGCGGCTCAATCGCCATGTGAGAAATATGCCCATGGTAGTTTCGCTCACGTTGGGTGTCGTCGGTGTATTGGTGTTCGGGCTCGGCATGTCAATGGTGCTCGCATGGAACCTGCTCGGGGGCGGGATCGCTGTCTCCGCGGTCGGGATCGTGCCCATCGCACTCGCCGCACCTGCGCACAATCTCATCCTTAGGCACGAAAAGAAAAAGTACGGTCCGCAGATCTTGCGCCTCTCCGATGAACTCCTCGGAAAGGAATCCGCCTAAACGGACAGCTCCGATCGGGAAGAAGAGGGATAAAAGATTGGGAGAGAAGGGGCGCAAATCACAGACATGGATTTTGTCTTTGAGACGATCGTTAAGCACATGGCTTGTTGAAATGTGCGCATTTTATTTATGACTTTATCGCAAACAGCCCGTCCGCAACGCGGACGGGCTGTTCATTTTACAAAACATAATTCTTTCAATGGTTTACGAGGAGCAGGGAGCCTTTGGTGTGTACAAGGATTTTTTGCGTTTGTGTGGGCAATTTATCCCTGCGGCGCATTTACATTTCTTTTACAATGGATTTACTTTTTCTTTACATTTCCGCAACCATTCGGAAACCTTTCTTTTGTATGATAGAGGCATAAAACAAGGAGGTCAGAAACATGGAAGAACAGGAAAGACAGTATGCTCAGGCAGTGCGCGCGGAGTACGCGCCGAAAAGCGAGGAAACCAATCGGCTGGAACAGCTCAAAGCGCTGGACGGAGCGGTTCGCCGTCCCGCCGCGATCTTTGCCTACACGTTCGGCATTCTCGGAGCGCTCGTGCTGGGAGTGGGAATGTGCCTTGCAATGGAGGTCATCGGTTCGCTCATGCCGCTCGGGATCGTCGTCGGCGTCGTGGGGATTGCAATGGTGTCCGCCAATTACTTTCTCTATCGCAGGATTCTGAATGCCCGCAAAAAGAAGTACGCGGGCAAGATCATCGCTCTTTCGGACGAACTGCTCGCAGATTAAAGCGCTTTCCGCGCAGGATACACTGCGGGAAAGTGCACAAAAGACCGCGCGCCCGCCGCACAGTTTGTGCGGCGGGCGCGCATGCCTGAAAGGGAACAAAAGACATCCCCCCGCAGCAAAAGGCAGAGCGGTCAGGACATACGGACGGCAACTTTCATGACGCCGTCCTTTTTTTGTTCAAACAGGGCGTAAGCCGCGTCGATTTCGGAAAATGGAAAGGTGTGGGTGATGAGCGGGGTCGCGTCAAGTTTGCCGTCGGCGATGAGCTGCATGACCTTGTCACAGTCGCATCCGTCCACGCCGCCCGTCTTGAACGTGAGATTTTTGCCGTACATGTCGGGCAGAGGAAGCGTTTGAGCCGATTCACAGCGCGGCACAATACCCCGTGGGACCTGCGCCGAGGATAAGTACGGTATCGCCCTCTCTGATGTCTGCAATTTTCGCAGACCAGTATCCCGTAGAGAGCAGATCCCCCGTAAAGAGCGCCTGTTCGTCGGAGACGTGTGCAGGGATGGGGATGAGATTGGTATCCGCAAAGGGGATACGCGCAAACTGCGCCTGTCCGCCGTCGATGCGGCAGCCGAGCGCCCATCCGCCGTTCCGGTCCGTGCAGTTATTCACCCATCCGTTGCGGCAGAAGAAGCACTCACCGCAGTAAGTTTCCACATTGACCGCCACGCGGTCGCCGCGTCTGATGTTGGTCACGGCGGAACCCGTTTCCTCCACGACGCCCACGAATTCATGCCCGACGGCAATGCCGGGCACAGCGCGCGGAACGGCTCCGTTTTTGATATGCAGATCGCTCGTGCAGATACTCGCAAGCGTCACTTTCACGACGGCGTCGCGCGGGGAGAGAATGGCGGGGCGGGGCTTTTCGGTCATGGCAAAGCGTCCCTTTTCAAGATAAGTGTATGCTTTCATGGCTCTCCTTAACAAGACGTGCGATAATTTCATGATCTGCGGGACAGAAGTCGAAGGCGGGAAGCTCTTGAGGCAGGACCCAGCGCAGTTCTTCATGCTCAAGGGCTTGCGGCGTTCCTTCGGCAATGTGCGCATGGAACAAGGTCAGATGGATGGTGATGTCGGGGTATGTGTGCGTCGTTTCGGTGTAGATTTCGCCGACGTCAAGAGTGACACCCAGCTCTTCGCGGCATTCTCTTATGAGCGCCGCCTGCCCGGTTTCGCCTGCTTCCACCTTTCCGCCTGCGAACTCCCATAAAAGCGCGCGCGCCTTGTTGCGCGGGCGGCGGCAGATGAGCAGTTTTCCGTCTTGTCCTATGAGTGCGGCAACGACTTCGACAATGTTGTTCATGCGCGTTTTCCTCCGTCAAAGTATCCGACGTAGTCAAGCTTTAAGGTACTGTCGGGGAAGAGACAGGCATACAGATCGACAAAGTAATCATCCGTCATGCTTGCGATGTAGTCCGTCACGATGCGGTTTTTCTCCGTTTCGGGATAGGGCATGCGGCGGTGTTTGTTGTAGTAGGGCTTGTCCAGGTAGTCGATGTGCTGGCGGAAGACGGGGGAAGATTGGTTTCCTTGCTCGAGGTCTTTGAGAAGACGTTCGTAGAGTTTGTCCATCATGGCGCGGATGGTGTCATCGGCGGTCGTGACGTTTTCATGGAAATAGATGCGGTCATAGTTGTCCCGCTTTGCCGCACGAAGCGCCGCAAAGTGTGCGTCGTCCAGTTTCAGAAAAGGCTTAAAATAACTGTTTTCGATGAGGTTCACCATCAGATTGTTGACGATCTCCGCATTGATTGTCCCGATGCCCAGATCGGCAAACTGCACTTTTCCAAGCGCCTTGCTCTTTTCCGCATCGTGGCGGTCTTTGCCGAGGTACGCGATGATATCGGAAATGCGCACCACGCAGCCCTCCAATGTGGACGGAATGAGTTTTTTGATTGCGGACAGATTGCTTTGGCACGCCTGCATGCGGGTATCGAATTCCTCAAACCCTGCAAGGGGCGCGGGTTTGTATTCGTCCAGCTCAAGTTCTCCGTTGTGGTCGGCAATGCCGTCCAGCGTCTGCAGGGTGAGATTGAGCGGAAAGATCTCATCCAGCACGCGCACCGAGTGCAGATTGTGAGCAAAGTGCAGACCCGTATGCGAAAAATAGAGCTCGTCAAGAAAGCGTTCGCCCGTGTGTCCGAACGGCGTGTGACCGATGTCGTGCCCGAGCGCGATTGCCTCGATAAGCTCGCAATTGAGTCCCAGTGCACGCCCGATGGTGCGGGCAGTGCGGGCGACGAGCTGAATGTGCAGACTGCGCCGCGTGATATCGTCATTTTTATAGAGCGAAAAGACCTGCGTCTTGTCCGCACAGCGGCTGTAATAGGGGCAGTTTAAGATCTTGTCCGCATCGCGGATGAATGCAGGGCGCCATACGGTCGCCGCATCGTGCGGATTTGCGTCTCTGCGAAGGGCGTTTCTTTCATCAAAGGCGTAAGGATTTGTGCGTTTGCTTTTCAGATCTTCTTTCATGCGCTCCGAGAGCGCCTCGGAAAGTTCTTCATAGTGTGCCATACTGTCATTATAGCAGAGTTCTTCGGAAAAAGCAAAGAAATCCTGCGCGGCGTTTCGCGCGGACAGACATATGACGGATTGTGAAATTTTTCTTTTCCGTAAAAAAATTTCCTTGAAATGTATTGACAACCTTTTTCGGATATGATATCATCAAGCCGAACTAAAACGTTTTAATAAATCGATTTAATTGATTTTGGAGAGAAAAAATATGCGCATTTACATCATCGGAAGTCTGAATATGGACCTGGTTATCCGCGCAACCCGCGTTCCTGAGGCGGGCGAGACGCTCTCGGGTGAAGGGTTTATGACCAATCCGGGCGGAAAGGGCGCAAATCAGGCGGTCGCAGTCGCCAAAGCGGGCGGGGAAGCGTATATGGTCGGATGCGTGGGACGGGAATTCGGGAAGGAACTCTCCGACGCGCTCACGCAGTACGGAGTGCATACAGACTATGTACGTGCGGAAGAGGATGTCTCGAGCGGGATTGCGGTCATTGTGGTGGCGGACGGAGACAACCGTATCATTCTGGATGCGGGGTCGAACGCCCGCGCGGACGAGGCGCTTGTTGATCGGGCGCTGGCGACGGCGCAGGCGGGGGACTATCTTTTGCTGCAGCTTGAGATTCCGCTCTCCACGGTTGGGTATGCGTTGAAGCGGGCAAAAGAGCGCGGCATGATCACTGTGCTCAATCCTGCGCCCGCGGCGAAGCTCGGTAAGGCGGCGCTTGCCTGCTGTGACTGGTTTACACCCAATCAGACGGAGGCGCAGTTCTATACGGGAATTTTCCCCTCCGATGAGGAAAGTATCCGCGCCTGTGCGGAAAAGCTCTCTGGCATGGGCGTCAGGAATGTTCTTGTCACGCTCGGGACGGAGGGTTCCGCCTGTGTGAGCGGCGGAACGTTTTACCGAACGAACGCAGTTCCTGCCAAGGCGCTGGATACGACGGCGGCGGGCGATACCTATGTCGGGGCGTTCGTGACGCGGCTGTCGGAGGGTGCGGACATTGAAACGGCGATGCGGTTTGCGAGTACATCGTCGGCGATTACGGTAACAAGGCGGGGAGCACAGTGTGCCATTCCCGTGCGGAGTGAGACGATGGCATACGCAAGAGAAAAAGGGATCAAGGTATGAAGGCAATCAGGAAAAAAGTGACCATCAAGGATGTGGCGATGCGTGCGGGGGTGTCTCCGACAACGGTCTCCATGGTCCTCAACGGAAAGGACGTTTCTCTCCCCGAGAGCACACGGGAGCGCGTGCGCAGGGCGGCGGCGGAGCTCGATTACAGTACGGATATCCTTGCCCGTGCGTTGGTCACGCGCAGAACGAATATCATCGGCGTGGTGGTTCCCGATATTTCCAACGCCTTTTTCTCGGAGGCGGTGCGCCATCTCCAGGTGGAAATCGCAAAATACGGATATGACATCATCCTGTGCAACAGCGAGGAGCGCGCGCAGAATGATTATCGTTATATCCGCCTGCTTGCGGGGCGCAATGTGGACGGGCTCATTCTGACGCCGAGCGCAGAGGCACTCACAGAAGAGAATGCGGGTAAGATGAAGCATCTTCTGGAGGGACTGCGGATCCCGTATGTGTTTTTCGACCGTTACTATGCGGGGGATCCGCGTGTCGCGGTGGATAACGCACAGAGCAGTTATATTGCGGCGAAGTATCTTTTGGAAAAGGGACATAAGCGCATCGGCGTGGTGGCAGGACCTCTGACACTCAACAGCAGCCGAAACCGTCTCAAGGGCGTGCGCCGCGCACTGGAAGAGCGCGGGCTGTGCCTCCCCGATGAACTTGTCTATGAAGGGAAGTACGACTTCACGACTGGCGTAAGCGGCGGAGCCGAGCTTCTCAAAAAGGACGTGACCGCCATTTTCGCATTCAGCGATATGCAGGCATACGGCGTGTATGAGAGCGCGAAGCGTGCGGGAAAGCGTATTCCCGACGATCTCTCCGTGATGGGCTTTGACGACAATATCTATTCATCCGTGCTGGAAGTGCCGCTTTCCACCATGCGCCAGCCCGTGGAGATGATCGCCAAGGAGGTGTGCCGCGTCATTCTCGCGCTCATCAACGAGGAAGAGGCGCCGCCGCCCGCATGTTTCCCTGCGCAGCTTGTGTGCAGGGAGAGCGTAAAGACGATCGAAAAATAAGAAAAATCAGCGATAAAATCGCATTGCGCCGAACGAAAAAAGACTTGGAAGTTGCACCGTTCCGAACGGGAAAGACAGCAAAACAGTGCTGTGCCGTACGAAAAGCAAGGCGGTAAAATCTTGTACCGAAAAAATTTGCGAGGGGCGCCCCTCGCGTTAGGGAATTCCTGCCGAATTCCCTAAAAAACATAACAGAACAAAGGAGAAAGCGGGATGACCGAGGAGATCATATCATGCGCGGAAGCCGGGGAGGGGACGCTCGGCGAAGGGGAACAGAAAACACAGTCCAAAAAACGTAAGCCGTGGACGGGGAACGACTGGGTCCTGATCGGAATGGCGTCCCTGAGCGTTGTCTTTCTGGCGGTATTTGCCTATGCGCCGCTCTATGGGCTTGTCCTTGCATTCAAGGACGGGGACGGCTGGCTGAACATCTCACAGGCGATCTCGGTCGCAAAGTGGTGCGGATTTGACAATTTCACGGCGTTTTTTGACGATCCCGATTTCTGGAATATCATCCTCAATACACTGGGACTGAATATTCTGCAGCTGCTCATCAACTTTCCGCTGCCCATTTTGTTTGCGGTGTTTACTGCGGAACTCATCAGCGATCATTTCAAGAAATTTGTGCAGACGGTCACGTTCTTTCCGCACTTCATCTCATGGGCGGTTTACGGGGGGATCTTCCTCAGTCTGTTTGCACTGGATACAGGGCTTCCCGCTCTGCTTCAGCAGTGGGGACTGACCGATCATAAGGTGGATATCCTCGGCGATCCTGATTATTTCTGGTGGATCATCATCGGAACGTCGCTCTTGAAGGGCATGGGCTGGGGCTCGGTCATCTATGTCGCGGCGATCGCCGCCATCCCGCAGGAACTGTACGAGGCGGCAAAGATGGACGGCGCAAACCGCTTCCATAAGATTGTTTATATTACGATTCCCTCGATTGCGCCTACGATCACGCTTTTCTTTATTCTCTCGGTGAGCGGACTTCTCAACAACGGAATCGAACATCTGCTCGTGTTCCAGAACACCAGCAACATCGAGCGCAGCGAAGTGCTCGATACATACATCTATAAGTACGGCATTCCCGATTTCCGTTACAGCTACGCGACGGCGATCGGATTGCTCAAATCGATCATTTCGCTCTTCTTGCTCGTTTCGGGCAACTGGGTCTGCAAAAAAGTAAGCGGAAAGGGGATCTACTGATATGATGCAACGTCTCACAGATCTTTACAGCGATACCTATTACCGCTTCAAACGCGCGATCTTTCTTTCGGTCGGCGCCGTTCTTCTCGGCGTGCTCGTGTTCGCCTATCTCTCCAACGTGCAGATCGACGGCGGCACGGAACACACCTATCTGACGCTGGACGTGCTGTTCTATGTCTTCTGCGGATTGCTCCCCGTTGCCGCGGCGGCGGTCGGATTTTATGTTTATGTCTACCGCGCAAGACGCAAACTTTGGCTTCAGCGTTTTTCCAAGAGCAAGCTCAATACCCGCGTGCGCACCTTTGACGTGGTGCTCGCCGTCGTCATCGGACTCTTTTGCGTCCTGTGTATCTATCCCATTATCTACGTTTTGGCGGGCAGTTTCAATCAGGGCGCCGATTATTCGGTCGGCGGGGTCTGGCTCCTGCCCCGCGTCTTCACCTTTGAAAATTATCAGATCGTGTTGCAGGACGAAGACTTCTGGACGAGCTACGGCATCACGATCGCGCGCACGGTGCTCGGAACGGCAAGCGCACTCGTCTTTACTTCCATTGTCGCCTATGCGATGAGCCGTCCCGATCTCAAGTTCCGCCGCGTGTTCTATTGGATCAACATTTTTACGATGTTCTTCTCGGGCGGACTTGTTCCGTACTTCCTCGTCATCAAGACGATCGGACTGTATGATACGTTCTGGGTCTACATCATCCCCGGACTGTACTCCGTGTACAACATGATCGTGCTGCAGAGCGGGTTCAAGTCCATAAGCTCCGATATCCACGACGCCGCACTCATCGACGGCGCGGGCGAGTTCCGCATCTGGTGGCAGATCTATATGCCGCTCTCCAAGCCCGTTCTTGCGACCATTGTGCTCTGGGTCGCGGTGGGGCACTGGAACAGCTACTTCGACACGATGATCTATACCAACAGCGAGGAACTGCAATCGCTCCAGTATTTCCTGCTCAAGGCGATTCAGACGTCCTCGATGACGGAGGGCATGCCGCCCGAAATGATGGAGCGGCTCTCTTCTCAGACCCTGTCGCTTGCGGCGATCATCCTCTCCATCATTCCCGTGTTCTGTTTCTTCCCGCTCATCCGGAAGAATTTTGCGTCGGGGATCATGGTCGGATCGCTCAAAGGATAAACAAAGGACAAACAAAGGACAAACAAGTTATACGGACACCAGGAGGAATTATTATGAGGACAAAGAGACTTTTTGCGTGCATGCTCACGGCGGCTTGTGCGGGAATGTTTGTTCTGCCTATGGCGGCTTGCGGCGGGAAGAATCTTCCGCCCATCGGCGACGACGGCATGGCGCAGCTCACCTATCCCGACTTTGAACAGACGCCGTCGGACAAGAACAGCTGGGAATATATTCCCGAAGATAATGACATGACGATCGAGTGGTATGTCGATGTTTCGAGCTGGCCCATTCCCGCCGATAACGATGTTCTGCGCAAGATCAAGGAGGACACGGGCATCACGATCCGCTTTACGACGCCCGTGCAGGACGACGGTCAGAAACTTGCAACCATCATCGCGGGCGAAGACCTTCCCGACGTCATGTCCGTCATGACTTCCAAGACGCAGACGCTTGCCTCGCTTGCACAGCAGGGGTATGTCTATGACATCAACACGCTTGCCGACAAGTGGGCGCCTACGCTGCACGATCATCTGCCCGAGGACGTCATGGACTGGTGGGTATACGGCAACGGCAAGACGTACGGCATTCCCAACCATTATTACAGCTACGACGACATTCCCGAGGATGAACAGCTCCAGCCCAACGGCGGGATGATGGTGCGCAAAGACCTCTTCGACGCCTGGCAGGCACATGCCCAGACCATGGCAGACGGACAGGGTATGATCTCCTACACCGCTCTGGACGGGACAACCAAGCAAGTGGAGTGGCAGGGTTACATCACCACGCCCGAGGGCTTCAAAGAGGCGGCGACCTGGGCGATGGAGAACTACTACGGTACGGGCAAGGGTAACATCACGACCGCGCTGCAGCTCTCGCAGTTCACCGACCAGGGCAATGCGTCGCTGGAGTGGCTCGCGCAGTTCTTTGCGATCCCGTTCGAGACGGAAGAGGGAGAGTACGAGTACCGCTTCACGCAGGAAGAATATGCCGAGATGCTCTACTGGCTCAACGATCTTTGCACGACGCGCGCAAACGGAAATACGCTCATCTCGCGCGACAACTTTACGCAGACATACGACGGCGTGGGCAGCGTCATTGCGGGCGGCAAGGCGTTTGCGACGCTTGCGACGCCGCAGGACTATCAGATGCATTTTGCAACCGCAAAGGACGACTACGAATATGTGAGCATGTACATCACCAATTCGGACGGGGATGCGCCCGTGCTTGCGGATATCCGCGGCTACGGATACCTCATGAGCATGATCACGACGGACTGTGAGCGCCCCGATCTCGTCATCAAGCTGTTTGACTACCTGACGAGTGACGAAGGTCAGCGCCTTGTCTGTTTCGGCGTCGAGGGTGAGACGTGGAACTGGGCGGACGAAGAAAAGACGCAGATCGCCTATACGGACGAATATCTTGACATCAAGGGCGACAAGGGTCAGTCGACGGCATCCTTCGGACTGATGACGGTGGACATGCTGCTCAATTACCAGTATTACGACAACGTACAGCCCAAGACCAATAACGGCAAGACGGAATCCGAGCTCTTCCGCGTCAATCTGAAGCGCCCGCTCTCCATCTATGCCTACGACTACAACGCGACGCACTTTGTCGTGGATGCGACGAACGAGCGCTATCAGGATTACAACAATGCGCTGACGCGCATCAATGCGCTCATCGGACAGCAGACCACAAAAATCCTGCAGGCGTCTTCGAGATCGGAGGCAGAGAGCATCTATCAGCAGACGGTCGAGCTGCTCGAAAAACGCAATCTTGCATTGGTCGTCGAGATGAACTCGGAGGCATATCAGGCGACCAAGCAAAAGCTTGGCATCACGGTAGCTTGGCCCGCATGGCAGGAAGGATACGTCAATCCGCTTGACAGAACGCAGCCCAACGGCGATCTGTCGCTGTACCGCACCTATTGAGACTTCAAACATTCACACGATAGAAAGGGACCATATGAAAAAGGTGATTTTTGATACCGATATCGGAGATGATATCGACGATGCATTTGCGCTTGCGGCGCTCTTAGCCGAGCCCGCGGCGCAGCTTGTGGGTGTGACGACAGTGTACCGCAACACCGTTCAGCGCGCACAGCTTGCGGCGGCGATGCTCTATGCGGCGGGTGCGTCGGACGTGCCCGTGTACGCAGGAGAGAGCATTCCCATCAAAGAGCCCATCCGCCCCTTTGCCTGGGAGGACGACAGGGAACTTGAAAAAAAGAGGGTGTGCCAATGGAGCGAGGAATATGCCGCGTATCCCGTCAGAACGGGGGTAGCGGAGTTTCTTGCGCAGAGTGCCGAGCGCTTCGGCGCGGAACTTACCGTGTTTGCGGTGGGGCCGCTCACCAATCTTGCGCAGGCGATCCGCAGGTATCCCGCTTCCATGAAAAAGATCGGCGAGATCCGAACGATGGGCGGGAGCTTTGCCTCGGTGCGCCCCGAGTGGAATATCCTGTGTGATCCTGAGGCGGCGGACACGGTGTATTCGAGCGGCATTCCCGTCTATGCGGTCGGGCTGGATGTGACCATGCGCTGTTCGCTGGACGAGACGCTTTTATCGCGCGTTGCCGCTTCGCCGCGTGCGACGAACAAATTGCTTTCGCTCTGGTACGGACGCTGGTCGGAGCATTTCCGCTTCCCCAAGAGCGTCATGCACGACCCGCTCGCAGTGGCAAGCGCATTCACGCAGGTATGTCGGTTTGAAAAGCCCTTTGTGCGGGCCGATCTGGAAGAAACAAGGGGCGCAATGCTGTGTCGGAGCACCCCGCAGGCGGGATATTCTCCCGTCAATGTCGCCGAAGACGTCGACCGCGATGCGTTCTATGCATGGCTCGGGGAGCGTCTCGGATGTCAGGGATGAAACGGGCAAAGCCCGAGAATATGATAACGGAGGTAAAAGAATGACAAGGACAAGGACCAAAGCGCTTGCGGTGATGCTCGGGGCGAGCATTGCCATAAGCGGGGTATGTGCGGCATTTCCCGCAATGGAAATGGAGGTCAGCGCGCTGGATACGACAACGCAGGTGACGTATCCGTTTGCGACGGGGGAGGATGCCTTCCAATACGCGCCCACGTTCACGCTTGCGGAACAGTGGACGGCGGGCGGAGACGTGTACACGTTTTCCAGAGTGTTTTTCGACAATGCTACATATGACTTTACCGATGTCGATTACATTGCCGTTCAGATGCGGGTGGATGAGGGAAATTTCCCTTGGTTTACGGTCGGCATTACAGACACGGTCGGCAAACGGTTCATGAGTATGGCATCGGCTTCAACACCGAGCATGTATTTCCTGTCTGAGAACGGTTCCATGAGGGAACTGACGATTACAGGTGAATCGATCACGCTGGAAAAAGGCATGTGCGGAACGTTAATTATGCCCATGACCTCCATGGGACAGTGGGGAGTGAATGGTGGCGTAAACCTCGATCCGACAAAGGCGAACGGCTTCTTCTTTACCACAATGGCTGATAGTGTCTGGAACTGGGCAGTTACAGTCGGGGAGATCGCCGTCTACAAAGGAGAAGACATCACGACCGCAACAAAGGAAACGATCGTCAGCCTTTCGGGCGGAGAGCGGGAAAAGGGCAAGTATGAATCCATCAAGCCGACTCTTTCCTTCCCTTCCGATTCGCAGACGCCCGCCCCCGAGGCACCCGCGATCGGTTATCCCTTCCGCACGGGAGAGGACGCCTACGTCAACGCGGCGGAATGGGGCGGCTTCACCATAGACGGGTCAAAATCCAATCAGCAGACCGTGAGGGTCGATCTGGGGACGGCGGACTTCTCCGAGGCAAGCTATCTCATCGTGCAATACAAGTGCGGCGGCTCGCCCGGGCTTCAGTACAAGCTCATGGAGGGGAACAACGCCTATTCGATGGCAGGAATGAACGACAGCCCCATTTACTTCGCGGCAGAGGGCGAGACGACGAGCTCCAAGACGTGCAACATTTCCTTTGATCATCTCAACGTGCTCACGGGCGCGGGATTGATGGGTGCGCTCATCATCCCCATGACCTCCATGAAGTGGGAAGGCGCGGCGGGCGATCTGACCAAGATCGACAGCCTTGTCATCACGACCAACGCACAGCACAACGGCGGGTTTGACCTTCTCATCGGCGAGATCGGCATGTACGAAGGTGAGGCGGGAAGCGGAACGTTTACCAAACTGCTCGATCTGTCCGAAAAACAGGACGATAAGTTCTCCGTGACGAGTGCGCTCGAAGAAAACCGCGGCAAGCTCACCTTCCTGCGCGCGGCGCGTCAGATGTTGGGCGATGCAACCGTAGATTTCACGGCAGACAAGATGGTGGAAGGCTCCTTCACCAAGGCAGAGAAGAACGAAGAGGACGAAATCATCTATACCCAGACGGGCGGCGGAATCTGGACGGGCGGTTCGTACGGCAAGCGTGAACTGACGACGGATGCGTACGGCGATCAGGCAGTGCGTTTTACGGCGCTCGGCAGTAATCCTTACGGCGACGCCTATACGGCATTCGATCTTGCGCCGACGGGCGGTTTCAGCTGGGCAGGCATGAAGGGGATTTCCTTCTATGCAAGAAATGACAGCGATGTGGAGATCGCATTCAACATCGAAGTGGACTGCAAGACGCTCGTTCCCGTAAACGGGGAAGAGAAGAGCATCTCCGACCGCTTCAATGTCAAACAGGGATATCGTTTCTGGCTGTATGACATCAATACGGGCAAGACGACCATCTACATGACGCGTCCGACGGCGACGCTTCCTGCAGGGTTTGAGGGCTGGGTGCGCATCCCGTTCGAAGCGTTCAACCGTGCGGACTGGAGTACGAACGGCGTGACGAAGGAATACTTCATGGACGAAAATTCGACAGTCACCTATCTTGCACTCACCGTCCACGCGGCGACCTATGCAAACCTTTCGTTCACAGTCAACAAATTCGGCGGCTATGCCACCACGCCGCAGTTCTCGTCGTCCTTTATCGACGCGGGCGGCAAGACCATTCCCGAGCTGATGGGGCTCACCCAGGAGGAAAACTGAGATGAAAAAGAGAAATCTTCTTGCGATTTTCTGCGCGCTTGCGCTGGGCGCGGCGATGGGCTGCATGGCGGCATGTACGGGCGGGAACGATCCCGGCGGCAATGATCCGGGCGGAAATGACCCCGACGGAAACGATCCGGGCGGAAATGAACCGGGCGAGACCGTCGAATACGGACTTCCCGCGGCGGAGCGCGGACATTATATCAACAATTCCGACCTTCTTGATGACGGCGGCACACGCTGGCTCCTTTACACGACCAACGAGACAGCAGGGGAAGAGGACAACGTCATTGCCCTGCGCAAAGGCACGTTTGAAGAGGGCGAAGGCAAGGGCTGGAAGTACGGCGAGGAGAACATCGTCCTGCGCGGCGGAGAGGACGGCTGGGATGAATATATCGGCTCCGCGTCCATCGTCAAGGGTACGTTTGAACTCGGAGGAACGGACTATAGCTGGCTGATGGCATACTGCGGTACATCGCAGGCGGACGAGACGCAGTTCGAGATCGGACTTGCGGTTGCACAGTCGCCCGACGGGACCTGGACAAAGGTGGGAACGGCGCCCGTGGTCATGTTTGACACGGCTGCGCTCGGGGCTCCCGAGACCTCTGTCGGCTGCTATGCGCCTTCTCTTGTCAACTATACGAAGGAGAGCGGGATCCGTCTGTTCTACTCGTATGCAGACCAGTACGGCCACTTTGCAAAGTTTGTGGATATCGATGCCTCCGATCTGGACGCACCCGTCGTTTCGGGCGAAGCGATGGTACCCACGGAGGGCGAGATCGCAGGCGGCGATCAGGTTCCCATGTTCCCCAACGCAGATTTCGCATATGACGCTGATAACGGCGTGTTCTATGCGGTAAAGGACTATTCTCCCGTTCCCTCGATGGAACCGCAGTTTGCGGCGCGCATTCAGCTTCTTTCGATTGACGAAGAGGAACTGTACACGACGGACATCGGTGAAGGCTGGTCGAGCATCCGCAACTGGGACAATACAGACACACCCGACGGCATGTACGAGCGTCTGTACGGAGCTTGTATCGTCTCGGATGCGTACGGGCACACGGACAGCGCGACGGGCGCGGAGATCATTTACAACGTTTGCGAGCTGGAAGTGGATAACGAGGACTATCTGTTCACGCAGAACCTGATGACGTTTGAAGTTTCCTATCAGTGACAGTGTGTGCGGCGGGCGCGGAAGGCTCCGCGCCCGCCCATTACAAAGGAGAAAGTATGAAAAGAAAGTTCTTTTCACGACTTGCGGCGATTTTATGCACATGTGCCATGGGGATCCCACTGTTTGTGTTTGCGGCATGTAATCCGTCGCAGCCGGATCCCTCGGGCGACGGGACCGACCAGGACGGAACGGACAATACGCAGGATTCTGGCATGAACGGCTGGTATGTTCTCTCGCAAAAGACGGTCGAAGGATACGATACAACGGGAGAGTATCTGTTCAACTGTCTTCATCTTGACGAAGACAGTGCCGTCTGGTATGAGACGGACTATACGGGCAGAAGCGAGCGCGAAGGCACGGTCGAGGAGACCGAAGAGGGCATTCTCATTGTGATCGGGATACGAGAGTATGCGTTTTCCTACGACGAGGACGCCAAAACGCTCAGCTTTTCAGGCAAGATCGACAGACAGGACGTGACAATGCGGTATACCTATGATGCCGATTATGCGCTTCCCGCGCAGGTATCTGCGGGCGTAGCGTTCACCGATGAGCTGTTTGGCGAAGACAAGAGCGAGAATTTCTACAATTACTGCCCGACGACGGTCATGGAGGGCAACGATACCCTGCATGTATGGTATTGCAGCAACCGTGACAGCGGAAACGTGACGGACTATGTGGCGTACCGCAAGGGGACGCTCAATTCCGCGGGCAAGTGGGAATTTACGGAAAAGCAGCTCGTGCTCGAGCACGGCGAGAGCGGCGAATGGGACAGCCGCCATGTCTGCGATCCGACGGTCATTCAGGGGAATTTTTCTCTGAACGGAGAAAGTTATTCCTGGCTGATGGCGTATCTGGGGTGTAAGACGAGCAACAATACCTGCAACGAAGTGGGCATTGCGGTCGCAAAGGCACCCGAGGGGCCTTGGGTGAAGGTGGAGTCGCTCAACCCGATCGCAAACTATTATCAATCGGACGCCTATGTGGGCAATGAAAACAAGTGGGGGTTCGGACAGTCCTCACTCGTGAGTGTGGACGGCGAGGGCAAAGTATTGCTCTTCTATGCGATGGGTGCGGCAAAGACGTGCACCGTCGTGGAGGAGTGGGATCTGTCCGATCTCGGCGCGCCGCAGATGCTGCGCAAGGCGGAAGTGCGCGAACGCGGCGTGACCAACGCAAGCGGCGGCTCGGACTGCATCAACAACGCAGACTTTGCCTATGATCCCGTCCGCGGAAGACTGTACTGCATCAAGGAAGATTTTCCCTATCCCACGGACGGCGGCGTCAACTGGATCGCAGGGACCAACACGCTCCTGTATCTTGAAATCGGGGAGAACTTTGACCTTCTCTTCGGGGATGAGACATATGTCTGGAACAAATTTGCGGCGCTGGATACGGGGACGGGACATGCCCGCAATCACAATGCGGGATTTGTCCGCAACGGTCAGGGGAATCTCATCGATCCTTACCGTGTGCCCGTTCTTTACACGGCGGCAGAGCTTGCCGAGAATTATCCCGACTGGAACGCGGGCGGACAGTGGCCGTCCCTGCATACCTATCGCATCCACGGGATCGAGTTTACCATTCTCTGAGGTGAGATCATGAAAAAGACGGCGGCGGCAATTCTTGCCGCAGGTTTCGCGGCAGCATCCCTTCTTCCCGCGGCGGCGTGTGCCTCCAAGGGGCAGGAGCAGTTCCTGGAAGGCACTTATGTGCTGGAATCTGCTACATTGGACGGCGTTGACTGCACGGACGATTTTCAGACCTATACGGCGACCTTTTCCGAGAATGGGACGCTGCGCGTGATCATCGGGTATCTCAGTTCCATTGAGACGCGCAACTCCACCTATACATTTGACGGGACTACGGTGACCGAGTCATACGCAAATAAGACATACACCTACGTTATGGAGGGAGAAAACATGCGTACGGAGTACGACGGCATGAGTATTCTGCTCACGCGCGAACAGGAAGAGGAAGGACCTCAGGCGGTGGATTTTGAAAGCGTCCTGTTCGGTCCCGACGTCGCGGACAGCAAATTCTTCAATTATTGTCCTGCGATCCTCACGGAGACGGTGGACGGACAGGAAATTATGCATGTCTGGTACTGCACCAACAAGGACGACGGCGTCATCATGGACCATATCGGCTACCGCAAGGGCGTAAAGCAGGAGGACGGAAAATGGCTGTTCTCCGAACAGCAGATCGTGCTTGCTCCCACACCGGGGACATGGGATTCCCGTCATACCTGCGATCCAGCAGTCATCCGCGGAAATTTCCGCTATCAGGGGAGCGAGTATACCTATCTCATGGCGTATCTCGGCTGCACCACCGAGGACTATCAGAAGAACGAGACGGGTATCGCCGTTGCCAACGCGCCCGAGGGACCTTGGGTCAAGGTGACCTCTCTCAATCCCATCGTGCCTTGGTACGATAACGGCGACGAGGCGGAGGAACAGGCAAAATATGAGGCAATGCAGGGAACGTCGAGCATCTATTGGGGCACGGGCATGCCCGCGCTCATCAGTCTTGACGGAAGCGGCGATGTGCTCATGTTCTATCAGTCCACGCTGCAGGGGACGGGCATTCAGCGCTGGGACTTTTCCGATCTCGATCATCCCACCTGCTCGTTCACGACCCGTATCACACACAACGGTATTCTCAATTCGGCGGGACAGAAGTGCAACATCGGCATTCCCGATTTTGCCTATGATCCCGTGACGGAAAGATTGTATGTGTGCGGCGTCACCAACGAGCGCAATCCTGCCGACGTGACCATCACCCGCGTCAATTCGCACTGTATGGTCGCCTATCTTGAGGGAATCGACAGCGTGGAAACGCTGTGCGAAACACTGCAGAACGGCTCCTATACCTGGAAAATGGCGGGGTATATCGGTCCTGCGGACACGGGCTGGGAACGCAATCACAATCCCGGCATCGTTCGGGACGAACGCGGCTGGCTGAACGGCGCGGAGGAAGTGCGCGTCATTGTTGCGACGGGGCATAACTCCTGGGACAATGAAAATATCTTCACGTATCGCCTTCACGGCGCTGTTGTAGAGGTATAACTGTCAGAAAAAATCGCTTACGGAAACGTTCATACGGCGGTAAAGCAAGAAGTTGACATTATAAATCCGGACAGCCCAATAAGCCAAAACAAGCTACAATTACAGAGCAGGAAAACTCCTGCATTCCCCCTTAAAATATCCGCGCATTTTTGCGCGGATATTTTTTATGGATTATCGGAGAGTGAAGACGGCGAGAAAGAGAAGATAATCAAAGAGCATGGATTATCGGAGGGCGTGGACCGCCAAAAGCATGGACGGCTGTAGAGCGTGCGACGGCCGATAAACAATTATTTTTACGGCAAACGGAGCCGCTGTGGAGAAAAAATTTCTTTGTTTATACATTGAAGTTCAGGCGATCGGTCGGCGGCTTTTTTCTCCATAGAGAAGATAGGAATTCAATACTGAAGCTTTTTTGCGGCACAAAATCTCATCAACGGTAAAAATATTTTTTTCATGGAAAAAACAAAAATTTTCAAAAAAATGAAAACGGTCGTGTTTTGAGATGACCGTTTGAGTAATTTTCTATCATTTTGTAATAATATCAAAAAAATTGTGCGCAATGAAAAAGATGAGATTCCTATTGACAACAGGGGGGGAGGTGTCAACCCCAGCAGAATATTATAATGGGAAAAGAATTTCCAATGTAAAACAACGAATCCGTAAATCTTGGGGATCAAACAGCGGGAATAAAGAGTATTCGGTATTCGTATCATAGATTACGTTCTTCTGCATAAAGAGAAAACCCTGATCAGGAGCTTTCCTGTCAGGGTTGTTTTTCTTTTCGGGCTTAGTTGGATTTGAAGGCGGCGTTTCGGAAGAGTATTTCAGATAAATTTGGAGTTTGTCCCGGTAGACGATGATTTTATCGATCAGGAGATCAATCATGGCTTCCGGGGATTTTTGTAGAGCACTTTTCAGATAGTTACGGATCTGTGCTTCGGTAAAAATCTTCTGTTGTCTGGATTTTTCTTGCTGGATAAGATTAGCCAGCTCTTTGTTCCGTTCCTCAAGGTCTTTCAGACGTTCCCGCGTGACATCCGTCAAAGGAACGCCGGCTTCGATTGCAGAGAGAAGATTCAAAAATGATTTCCTGTTTTTCTCCTGTTCTTTTTCAAGCAAGTGGAGATTGGTTTGCTGTTCCTGCTTTTGTTTTTGGATCTTCATGACGGCATGGACAAGGGAGGAGATGTTTTTTTCGTTGTCGAGCAGAGATAATAATGCATCAACGACGATCTGTTCAAGCATTTCTTTCCGAACGGATGGATTGGTACATGGATTTTTTTTGAGTCTTGCGGCGTAACAACGGTAATAACGCATAATTGTTCCTTTTTGTGTCGTTCCGGCATACGAACTAACGGGTTTGCCGCAATAACCGCAGACGAGCTTATCACGTAAAAGATAGGTAACGTTATCGACATGTTTTCCGTGTTTGAGTTTTTCAGCTTTTCGCCTTACGGCGTCAAAGATCTCCTGTGGGACGATGCGAGGATAAATGTTGTTATAGGTGACTCCGTTAATACGGTAGATGCCGGTGTATTTTTCCCTGCGTAATAAAACATAGATGGTATGATCCTGAAAGATCTTACCGCGATTGCGGATCCCGCGAGCACGTAAGTCTTTTGCGATATCGACAACCGATTTTCCGTTTGCATAATCGGTGAAGATCTGCCTGACGATGGGGGCTTCTTCCTCGTTCAGAACAACTTTGTTTCCAACGACGGAGTATCCGTAATTGATAATACCGCCGATAAAGTTACCTTTCAGGCGGGTTTCGTGCATGCCGCGCTTTGTATTCTGAGACAGCTCCTCGCTGTAATATTGGTTCATGCCTTCGAGCAGCGATTCCAAGAGGATGCCTTCGGGAGAGTCCGGGATATTCTCCATGACGGACAGGATCTTTATCCCGTTGTCTTTCAAGTGCTTGCGGTGGATCGCCATTTCGTACTTGTTACGCGAGAATCTGTCTAACTTGTAAACCAGACAATAATCCCACTCGTTCTTGTCACTGTCCGCAAGCATTTTTTGGAATGCCTCTCGGTTGTCGTTCGTCCCTGTCATGGCTCGGTCGATATAGGTATCGACGATGATGATCTCGTTCTTCTTTGCATAATCTTCGCAGACATGGAGCTGACCTTCGATGGATTGTTCGGTCTGCCGATCACTGCTGTAACGCGCATAGATGACTGCTGTTTTCAAAATTGGTACCTCCGATTGTTTTTGCGCCATTGTAAACGCCAAAGTCGTAGACTTTTTACGACTTTGAAAAAGAAATGGAAAAAATATTATTTCTCCGTTTGTCTTTCGGCACAACAAACAGCATCGGAAAAGAGGAAGCCGTCAAGGGCGAAAGGGGCGAACGCCCGAAAAATGATTGCGTGGAGGTACATAAAAAGAAAGGAGTCGCTCTGTCGGTTGAGCGGCTCCATGAGTTTTAAGCAAACATTTTTCCCCTTGACGGCGACCGATTTTTCCGATATATCCACAGCCGAAAGACAAACCGTTTTAGTATGAGGTGTAACACGTAGGGTGTATTAATCAACTACTTATGGAGTATAGAATACTTTATCAGGGTGAAATATATTCTATATAATGTTGTATATAACTCCAACGGGAAACATTATATGGATAAGAAAATTATATTAAAACGCATCGACGATCTGATGCTTGAAAAGGGTGTGTCGAAATATCAAATTCAGGAAAATGCTGATATCTCATCGACAACTTATCAATGGCGTAAAAATGCAACAAGGGACAGGGACCGAACACCATCTTTGCGTTCGATAGAAAAGATATGCAATTATTTTGAAGTCAGTTTGGCGTACTTTTTTGCAATGGATGAGGCCGAACAAAGGACTGCAAAGCAAAGGGACATTATGGATCTTATTAAGAATTTGTCTAACGAACAGTTGACTATATTAGAGAAATTGATTAAACAATTTAAAACGGAGTGAGGAATAAGATGGAGAGTTTGGGAGAAAAGATTCATGATTTGCGTAAGGCAAAAGGTTTGTCTCAGGAAGAGTTGGCTGAGAAAGTGGGAGTATCGCGTCAGACCATATCCAAATGGGAAAGTGGTTCTATGCAGCCGACTTTTGACAATATCATGTTATTGTGTTCAACGTTAGGGGCGGAGGTAGAATACTTTACTGACGAGACAGGAAAAATAGAGGCGGTACATGAGGAGGTCGTCGTATCGGATGCGCCGCTGAACGGTAGAAAGGAAAAGATCATAAATCGTGCTCTTTTGGCGGCTATAGTAGTCGTTTCAGTAATTTTTGCGGTTTGTCTTTTGATAACGGTTGTATTGGGGTTCATTGTATTCACTACAAATGTGGGCGATCATACCTTTAATTCATACAACATTGATAAAGGAGCGTTTGCCTGTAGTTTGATCGGAACAGTGATTGCATTGGTCGGTGATATAATATTGATTTGCGCTTATAGGAAACGAAAAATGAAAATGTAATGTCTTGTTTACATAAATGTAAAGAGTACTTGGTTGTAAAATTGATCTTTATATGATAAGGTATAAGAAAAAAAGGAGTGATTTTATGACAAGGCAAAAGAAAGTTATTTTGGCACTGCTGGTAGCATTCGTTTTCTTTTTGGGAACAACGCTGTTTTGCGGAGTAGGGTTACAGGCCTCGGCAGAAGAAGTTCCGTCCGACGGGGTTGAGGAAATTATCCCTGATGCGACGGAAGAGGATATTACAACAAGAGGACTGTTTACGTCGCTGTCGTTGTCGATTCAAGGCGGAAACGGAAAGATCTGGACTACGGTAAAGAATGATATCACTATTTTCCCTGCGACGGTATACGTAATAGTGGAACTTTATGTATCGCCTACATATCAAGAGAAGCATGAAGACATGACGTTGATCGCAGTTAATTCCACAATGGATTTGAATATGGGAGAAACAATCACTGCAGAAGCATCAACCGGAGGAGTACAGCAGTATTGGCAGGGAAGAATGAGGTATAAAGTTGATAACAAAGCATGGGAAGTGCGGGATACCGGTACATATCTGTATAGTGCAGACGGCACGTTCCTTGATATCATTTAATCGAAGATGTAAAAGCCTCGGACTGTTTGTCCGAGGCTTTTTTTGCCTAAAAAATCAAAATGCAATGTTTTGTTGACAAATTGTAAAGAGAAGTTGGTGGAAATCTGATTGATTATGTTGTAATCTATAATACGAATGGGAATAGCGTGAGGAAAATAAATGCACCAAATTATAGTGTAAATTTCAACGAAGTATGATATAATGCAATTATGAAAAAGTTAATTGGAAAAATTGCCTATCTGATTTTCTTCGTTACTGTCCTAATGTTGGGGATAGGGCTTTTCAGTGCGTGCAAGGAAGCGGAGCGGACTCCGATCGGGGAAGATCCTGTCACGCAGATCGAGCGGTATACAGTCAGTTATCAGGCAGGCGAGGGCGGTCGAGTCGAAGGACTGTTACAGCAAACGATAGCGGAAAGAGGGAATGCCGCGCCGGTAGAGGCAATTCCGGATGAGGGGTACGTGTTTGTCGGCTGGTCGGACGGAAATACATCCAGTTGGCGGCGCGAGTTGGACGTCAGGGAAGATATATCCGTCACGGCATTATTTGTCAAGCGGCAGTTTACGGTGACATATCGCGCAGGCGAAGGCGGAACAGTCGAAGGCGAGAGCAGTCAGACCGTTTTTTGGGGAGATGAGACCAGCGTTGTAATAGCCGTTCCGGCCGAAGGCTATTTTTTCACGGGCTGGTCAGACGGACAGACGAACGCAACACGGAAGGATACGGATGTCCGTGAAGGGATCGGCGTCACGGCATTTTTTGCCAGGCGGCAATTAACGGTGACGTATCAGGCGGGAGACGGCGGAACGATCGAAGGCGAGAGCAGTCAGACCGTTTTTTGGGGAGAGCCGTCCCGCGCTGTGACGGCAGTTCCGGAGGAAGGCTATCGTTTTGTCGGCTGGTCGGACGGGGAGATGTCCGCACAGCGGCAGGAACCTGAGATCGAAGATGACTTTTCTGTCACGGCGCTGTTTGAGAAGCAGGAATACAGCGTCCGGTATGAAGCGGGGGAGGGCGGGAGCCTGGAAGGGCAGACCGAACAGACGGTGCGCTGGGAAGAGAGCGCATCGAGCGTGACAGCGATCCCCGCAGAAGGATATGAATTTGCAGAGTGGTCGGACGGAGTGACGACGGCGGAACGGACGGATATCGTCAAAGGAAATCTGTCTGTCACGGCGATTTTTCGTGTAAGGGTGTTTACGGTCACATATACCATGTCATCCGGCGGAGAGGTCGTCGGGGAAACGGTACAAAAAGTGGAGTGGGGGAAAGACTGCACGCCCGTCAAGGCAGTCGTGACGGAAGAAGGCTACGAGTTCCAAGGTTGGGGGGTCACAAACTCGGCAGGTTATCACTATGAAGCCTTCGGCGAAGAAGTAGATACTTTGGAACGGCATGATACCAATATCCGGGAAGATATACGTGTTTGTGCTTTTTTCGGGTTGAAAAGGATTCGTATTAATTGTATCTCGGTTGGCCCTGGCAGGATTTATGAAATCGGGGAATATATTACCGGAGGGGTAGATGTTATCGGATATTATGGCGAATCCAGCGGCATATTGGAAGCCAGACCGAATGAAGGATGTGCATTCGTAAGATGGTCGGACGGGGTAACGACGGCGCGGCATCCGGAATGGATATTGACGGAGGATCTTCGGTTGATTGCCTATTTCGGTTACGGAGCGGAGTACCGTGTTGACGAACGCGGCGGAGGAGAGCTGGTTGGCGACACTTCGCAGGCGGTGTTGGAAGGGGAGGACTTTACGCAGGTCACGGCAGTTCCAAAAGAGGGATATGTGTTTGCCGGCTGGTCGGACGGAAATCCGGAGGCGACCAGGCAAGACCTTGCAGCCCAAAAGAGCCTTGATCTGATTGCATATTTCGAGCCGATCCAAAAGATGTTCCGCTATGATTACGGGTTTGCGACAGGAATGCCGTTGCAGACGGAGGTCGTGCTTGACAGGAATGCTATCCGGGATACGGTGTTTGTCCTGCCCGAAATGGAAGGTTATACGTTTGACGGGTGGTATGCGGATCAGGAATATCGCCTGAAAGTTGTTGATGAGGACGGCATATATATGCTCGGCTACTATGGCTTTGCATTGGAGAGCGATGTGCTGTATGCCCGTTGGATCAGGAACGGAGAGGAGGACAATCTGCACAAGATCCTGCTGTTGGTGACGGATGAAGTTCAGGCGACGCTGTATTCCACCCGGTCGGAGCAGGATGAGACCTTTGAACATCGGCTGTCGTCGATCGAACGGGAGATTGATGCGGCGATCGCACAAAAAATGGCGGACGTGTTGAACGAATGGTTTACGGGAATTGCACGGTTTGAAGTTGACCTGTACTTCACAACGGTCCCTATTACGGAGGATAGTTTTGACAGCGACATAGCATCCGAGAATTCCGTGAACGCGAATAATGTTCCTGAGGCGGTGCCGTTGCTCGGGAAATATCATAACATTCTTACGATGCTGTCGGTAGGGGAAAAATACGGGCATATCGGATATTCTGCAGGTTTGGCAGCGCTGAAATATGGATGTATTTTTATGGATGTCAATCTCAAAGTGAATACTTTGAATAATATCACGCTGTTGAATATTCTGTCCGGGTTTTATGAAAAAAACGAATATGAAGGTTCTGCGATGGCGTTGGTGGAGACCTGTTTGCATGAATATGCGCATACGGTCGAATATGTATATGACGAATCGGAGTTGCAGCTTTCCTACCATGAGTTCAATAGTGCGCTCGGCGCCGGTAATCGCGAGCAGTGTCTCGAGGCAACAAGAAAATATCTTTTGCGGGAAGAGGTAATAGATGGGAAGCAGGTCGGGATCCCGATGGAGTATTGGCAGCATGAGAATTTGGTGCAGCTGAATTATATGTTGAGACCGGTAGATCAAAAATACATTGGGCAAATATATCTAATTGAGCTAGACAGACCGGGAGGATACCTGAAAGTACCTTATGGATCAAGCATTACCGTGGAAGCGATCCCAGATGAAGGATATGCGTTTTTACAATGGTCGGACGGGGTAACGACGGCTGTCAGACATGACGAAAATCTTATCTCGTATCTTGAAGTTGAGGCAATTTTTGTAAAAATATCGGAATAAAAAAGGAGGAGTAACATATGAAACACGTTGCAAAAAGGAAAAGTCTGTTGGCGTTGCTGTTTATTTGCTTGTGTCTTGTATTGTCGTGTGCATTTGTTGTACATGGAAATTTCAGACAAGAAGCCGCAGCCGAAACAACAGACCTGATGTTCACATTGAACAGTGATAAGACTGGCTACCGGGTCAGGGCGCGAAGCCGTACTGCTACAGAAATCGTGATTCCTGAAACGTATAACGATTTGCCTGTTACAGAGGTCATGGATAACGGTTTTTCGTCCTGTTCCAATTTGACGTACATTTATATTCCAAAGTCGGTAACGCGGATTGGGCGGAATGCGTTTTTGAACTGCAAAAACCTTGCAAAAGTAAATGGGATGTCCCGCGTCGGAGAAATTGATGCATATGCATTTTCCGGATGCGCCGCTTTGGATAATCTCATTATTCCGTCCACTCTGGAAGAAGTCGGGAACGGTATCATCAAGGGGTTGTCGAATAAAGTGTATGTCCGCTCCACTGAAGCGGAAATGGCGCAGCTGAATTCTGCGTGGACACAGGATACAAGCGCCGTGATTCTGTATGGCGATGAAATTGCCTGCGATCCGATTTATGAAGGCGATTTGTTGATTGGTTTTTCAGTTAACCAGGAACAGAATTTAATTTATCCGGATCAGGATTTCACACTGATTGCATCATATCGTGGAACGCCTGAAGAACAGGCGTTGGAAGATAAGAGTGGATTAAAGCACTATCCTATTTTGCAAATTTCTGACAGCGCATTTGTTTACTGTGAGTTTAAAAGTTTTGCTTTAGTTTCAGATCCGGATATTGCGCCGGAATTTGCGGGATATGAAATTTATTTGGGCCCGTATGCATTTTCTAATATGTATGCGGAAACCATTTCTATTGATGTTAATATCAGAGTTGACAGTGATAGCATAGGTGTTTTTTCCAATCTTGCTACTACACAAGTCATCAGTATTTCAGACGAGATAGATATCGTCCCTGAAAGTGCAGCCTAATGTATTTCCGGACACGGTAACGCACATCGGGGCTTTTGCATTTGATAGTTGTACAATGGAAAGTGTCACGTTTCTGGGGAATATAGTACATATTGATGAGTATGCCTTTTTCCTTTGGGGAACAGAAAATTCTCAAAGCGTGCATTTCGGTATGACAGATCCGGGACAGAATTGGTCACCGGAGTGGAATGCGGAAACGGGCGAGCTGTTTACGGCAGAATTTGCGGCTGATCAAACGGAATATACGATTCAATTTGATAAAGCAGGCGGAAGCGGCGGAACGGATAGCGTTCAGGCATTGAGGGGGCAGAGTATGCCTGAGGCAACAGCGCCTTCAAGAGATTACTATTATTTTAAGGGGTATTTTGCAGAGGCGAACGGGCAGGGAACGCAATACTATGATGAAAATATGAATAGTGTTGCAAATTGGGACAAACCTGAAAACAGTACGTTGTATGCGTATTGGGAGCCTTATTCCTTTGCGGTTACGCTTGACGCTCAGGGCGGAACAAACGGAACAGAGCAGGTGACTGTTCAATATGAACAGCCGCTGCCTGCTGCAACTGCTCCGCAAAAGGACGGCAACACGTTTGCCGGATATTACAGCGAACCAAACGGACAGGGAATTCAGTATTATGACGCCGACATGTCCCCGGTCCATGCCTGGGATACGCCGGCGGGCGGAACGCTCTATGCAAATTGGACGCACAATACTTATACGGTGATTCTGGACAGGCAGGGCGGCGAAGGCGGAAGTTATATTTTAACGGCAACGTTCGATGAAGCAATGCCCTCCGCAACCGCTCCCACCAAGACGGGCTATGAGTTCAAAGGTTATTATTCGGAACAGAACGGGCAGGGCAATCAGTATTATGACGCAGCGATGACGAGCACGTCTTTCTGGAACATTCCCTCGGATGAGGTAGTGTTGTATGCATATTGGGAAGCATGTGCTTACAATGTTGTCCTTGATGTGCAGGGCGGGAACGGCGGAACGGAACAGGTTGAAGCGCGTTATGAAATGGCTATGCCCTCGGGAATTGCTCCTGAAAAAACCGGATATACGTTCGGCGGTTATTTTACGGAACAGAACGGCGAGGGAGATCAGTATTACAACGCTAATATGGTCAGCACGCATAATTGGGAATTTGCCGATGGCGGAACGCTGTATGCGTATTGGGTCCCGAATGAGTATGTCGTCGATTTCGATAAAGCAGGCGGCAGCGGCGGCTCGACATATGTCATTGCGACGTTCGGCGAGGCGATGCCGGCGGCTGAGAAACCTGAAAGAACGGGATTCCGATTTGAAGGGTATTATATAGAAGTCGATGGCGCAAAAAGATATTATTACAATGAAAATATGACTAGCGTTGGAGCTTGGAATATTGCCGGAAAGACGACGCTGTATGCAGATTGGAGTGCAAAAGAATTTAATGTAGGGTTTGAAACATACGGGGGAACGTCTTTAAAAAGTCAAAAAGTGACTTTTGGCGAAGATATGCCTATTGACCTTACCCCGCCGACGAGAGACGGATATACGTTCCACGGTTTCTTTAGAGAAGCGGACGGAAAGGGCACGCAGTATTATGCGGCGGATATGTCGAGCGTACATATTTGGGATCAGGCGCCCGAGAATGATGATGAAGAGATAACCATATATGCGTATTGGACGCCCAATACATATTATGTAGAATTGGATCCCAACGAAGGACAAGGGGGCTCGCGGTCCGTATTTGTGGTATTTGGCGCGGATATGCCGGAAGCCTCTATGGTTGCGCCTACACGATTGGGATATACGTTCCAGGGTTATTTTTCGGAGCAGAATGCAGGCGGGGAATGTTACTATGACGGTGATATGAACAGTGCTTATGTGTGGAATATCCCACATGATGCCACGTTGTATGCCCGTTGGGAACTGAATACTTACCGTATCACATATACGGTAAATGATCCGGACGGTCTTTTGGGCGATTATACAAATCCGAATCCCGTAGAATTTTCTATTGAGGATTTCTCCCCGGAGACCATGCGTTTGGATTTACAGCCCATTATCAGCAATGGATATATTGTAACATGGGAGGTAGCGTATATTGATACTCTTGGTAGTATTGAAATAAATAGTACAACGCCGACTCCTATCACTTATACGATCACATATGATCTGAATGGCGGTATCAGCAACGGTGACAATCCTGCCACGTTTACGGTTGAAGATCATGTGGTATTGCAAGATGCTGTTCACGAAACATTGTTCTTTGATGGTTGGACGTGGAACGGCAGTCCGATCGAGGATCTGGACGGCATCATGGAAAATATCACGCTGGTAGCGCAGTGGACGCCTTATAGAACAATTTATGTAACAGAGGATATGACTGATTTAGAGATAACTGATCCTTACGTTAGGCTGATATTTGAAGATGAATCAACGGCATTTTATGATATTGGAATAGCGTCTACTGTGGAAAATGTTATTATTGAAGGTGGAGGAAATTTGTATAATGCGCATATAGATATTAAGTCCCGCTCAACGCCTTTTGATTTGACATTAATTAATATTGAGCTTGTGGGAGATCTAATGCCTACTATTGAAATGAATTCGACCGAGCCTTTGAATTTGTATACAAAGCAAACAGTAAAAATTATTGGAGGATATGAGTCTCAGACACTTCTTCCAGGGTATGGTGCATCGGGAAATTATGCCATTTCTTGTGGAACTTTAATTATCAACAGTGCTGACCAATTGATTATTCAAGGCGGAAATGGGGAAGACGCTATAAACACAAGCGATGGAATAGGACATCCTGGCGGGGACGGCGCTCCTGCTATAATAGTAGATTTAGATGTCTATATTTTGTGTAGTAATGTGACCATTATAGCTGGAACTGCGGGTGATGGTTCTGATGGTTATCCAGCAGGTGACGGTGGAGCTGGTGCAATGCCAATAGTAGGCAAGAGCGAGGAATCAAAGTTATATATTTTAGAGGGTGTTACTGATGTAGTGCTATATGCAAGTAAAGATGGCGAAAATGGAGAGTATATTATTGGTGGCGGATCAGGTGGAACAATTGATCCAATCCCTGGAGGTGGCGACGGAGGGGAAGGCGGTATAGAATTGCCTGATCCCGGCGATTTGGTTGTTCCTCCCGGATGGGATCCTGATATTCCAACCATTCCGCCCGATTGGGAAATAGGTCTTCCCGATCCTCCCTATAATCCTCCAATTTACTCTTAATGTAGCTAAAAAAGAGGTCGTCTGTAATCAGACGGCCTCTTTTTTTGTGCTTTTAATCTATTGAGATGACCTTTTCCTGCGGAATACCTGCCGTTGACATACTCACGCTTCTTTGGCTGTCTGTGCTATGATAGACGCATGGAGGCAAAGCGTGAAAAGATCAGACAGAACGTTTGGAATCGAGATCATCGGGGACGTGCAGGTCGAAAACATTTCGAAGGAGAATTGGGAGCTGTTCGTGACCGCCATCGCGGAAAAGATCGAAGAGTTGGCTCGTGAAAAGCCGGAAGAAACAGGCTAACTATATATTATAGCATAACAAACTTGCCACATATCGTCATGATTTAAAAGAAAAATCGGTATGGAAAATGAAATTTTATAAAGGCAGAAAAAGGCGCTTTTCACTCTTGACATACCGCTCCGAACGTGGTATAGTATAGGAAAATACAAACATACGTTCGTATTTTGAGAGGATAAGGGAGGAGGCGAAGCGGATTGCTGCGGTTTGAGAGGCAGGGAGTTGTATGCTGTCCGAATTGTACGAAACGGATCAAGGGATACCGGAACGAAGAAGGGCGCGAAGTATATTGCTGCGTTTGCGGGATCGTGATCACGGAGCGGAAGCGTTCGGAAGGCGTGCGGTATTGGAAAGTGGAGTACCGCATTCCATATTAAAAACGGAATAGCAATCGTCCGGAAACGGCAGCCGCGCAACGTCAATCAGTCGCGGTGTGTATCGGACCGGATAAGGATCTGTAACGGTCGCAAAGCGGCTACGAGCAGCGGGGAGAGATCCCCAGCCCTGGCAGATAAGTTTTTCCAGCAGGAAAGGCTTGTTTGCCGGGGCTTTTTTGTTCTCGAAAAAAATTTTGAGAAATTTTTCAAAGTCGTAAAAAACCTACGACTTTGGGGTTTAGACTTACTGCGAACAACGGCAAGAGGAGGTGAGACACGGGTGACAGCGGACGAGAGACGCAGGGCGATCCTTGAAGCGCTATGCGTCCGCCGGCACGAAACGAGAGAAAATCTCGCGTTCGAGTTCGGCGTAAGCAAAAGTACAATCGAACATGACGTACTGCGCCTCTCGCTCGAGTACCCGATCTACACCGCGCGCGGCAACGGCGGCGGGATCCGCGTTGCAAGAGGATTCCGTCCGGACAGAAAGTATCTCTCGGCCAAGCAGGTAGAGCTGCTGGAGAAATTGTCCGTCAAGCTGTCGGGCGAAGAAAGGGAAGTCATGAACTCCATTCTCAGGACTTTCAGGATGCCGAAAAAGGAGGACGAGGTATGACGATCCAAGACGTCAAAAGAGATCTTCAGGACGTGCGATACTACTATTTGCGCAGAAGCGTGTTCGATGAAGAGCCGTTTGCGTGCAAGAAGAATACGGTCGTCGGAAAAGCGTACCGTTATGGGTGGGCGATGCAAAGCGCCCCGCCGAGGTTGTACGACCTGTATATATCTCTCTATGTAGAGAACAAGACGCAGGCGGCAGTCGCGCAGGAGTGGAACGTATGCGACGGTCACATTAAAAATCTGAACAGACAGTTGCGGGAGTTTCTTCTCGCGGCTCTGAATGATACAGGAAGGAGGTGAGCTATGAACATGATACCGGAGTTTTTGCAAGGGGACGCGACCAACGTGTACCGGACGCGGGAGTACATCGTAAAGCAGAGCGTTACGCTGCATTTCGATGAACGGTACGGCGCCGTGCTGTACAGCAACGACACGTATTACCGTTGTACCCCGCTCCGCGACCGGGAATATGAAGCGGTATTTGCAACCCGCGCTCATATCAACGGAAAGCGTATCCAAACGGCGATGTATGCAAGGCGCTATGTGGACTGATTGAGGCGTAACCGGACGCAAGGAATAAGAGGGCGGGAAAACCGTGCGGTACTTGCAAGTGTAAGAGCGGCCGCTCACCGCAGAGAATCGCACGGGGACAAGTGTCCCGAAGTCAGAAGCGTCCGTTACCATATTACAACTTCATATTTTTATTTCGCTTGGCTAACGGCAACACGGGCAAAAAGCTGTGTCATCGGCTTATCGGACAAAACAAAATATCAGGAGGAAAGAATTGGCAAACAAGAAGGCGGAGCAGCCCGTAGCGGCAGAAGCTCCTAAGGAAAACAAGTACAGGGACGGCAGATGGACGACTCCCTCGAAGCGCGCGAAGGGGTATGCTGAGGACAGAAAGGCAAGGGTGCATACTTACGGTCCGAAGTTGGGAAAACAGCTCACGGATTTTGAGGCAGGCATGCGCTCGGGATACCTGCAATGTCAGACCGATCATAGCGGCATTTATAAATTCAAGAAGGCTCTCGCGGAAGGAAAGAGTCGTGAGGAAGCGCTCGCTCTCTCCAAGAGACCGTGGGGCAAGAAGAATAACGGAGGTGATGCGGCATGACGGAAGATAAGACGATCTTTGTAGAGCGTGATACCTACGAAAAGGACGGGAACACCTACTACGGGTATTTCATCCGCGGGAATGTACGCGGGAAGGACGTGCGCGTTCTCATCGTCCCGCCCGATAAAGGCGGGTACACGGTGTTGGACGTCGTGTTCGGCGAAGAGATGGCGGCAGAGCTTGTCTTAAAGCCCTATGAGATCAAGGACGAGGCAACGGGCAAAGTCATCTCGGGGAACAGCTACGCGGTGCGTACGGTAGACGAGGACGGAGTGGTGTACGAATGTCCCGTCAAGCCGTACCGTCAGTCGGACAAGGCGCTGCTCAATATGCTGCTCCGGTAAGGGTAGCAGGAACGGAAGGGCGGCTTGCGGGGAAAACCGTAAGCCGCATACCTTTCAACAATGATCAATACAGGAGGTAGAGAATGAGCAACTATGAACTTTACGAACACAAGCGTTCGGACACTGTGAAGTGGGTGTTGACGCTTATCTCCTTCATTCTCGT
>ERZ1643246.848-NODE-848-length-36386-cov-5.375354_pt1 | contig 36386 bp, 27 predicted proteins | sample MGYA00579265_ERZ1643246 | MGnify/ENA primary metagenome ERZ1643246 (study PRJEB29033, sample SAMEA4952261) | chicken gut metagenome | biome: Broiler Chicken; feature: Gastrointestinal Tract; material: Caecum | place: Ireland | collected 2018 | study: Broiler...
AGTTCCAGAAGCGCGCAGGGATAACGGGAGGGCGCCACACTGTACTGCAGCACAAAGGCGTGGAATCCCGCCGCCAGATAGCGCAGTGCCACCACCTCCGCTTCCCTGTCAGATTTCATCCGGTATGCGCCGCCGGGGCAGATGATCACCGCCGGACGCTTATGGGAGCGGATCAGTTCCTCCGACTCCGGCTGAACATAGGTGACAAGATACGGCTGTTCTCCCTGCCTTACGGCATGAACTTTGCCGTAATCCGGGTTGATATCTATTCTTTCATGAATCATTGGTCCATTTCCCCCATTCTTTCTGTTGTAAATTTTCTCACTGTCCGTAATATGCGTTGGCTCCGTGTTTCCGGTAAAAATGCTTGTCCCGGATGGAGTCGGGCGCCGGTTTTACCTGCGGATTAATCTGCTCTGTTCTGGCAGCCATACGGGCCACCTCCTCCAGCACCACCGCATTGTGTACCGCCTCGGCGGCGTCTTTTCCCCAGGCAAAGGGGCCGTGGTTGCTGCAGAGTACGCCCGGAGTGTACATGGGATTGATACCGCCCTGTTCAAAGGTTTCGATGATCACCAGACCCGTATTCTTCTCATAGGCCTCCTCAATCTCCTGAGGCGTCAGATTTCTGGCGCAGGGAATCGGACCAAAGAAATAATCCGCATGCGTGGTTCCGTAAAGAGGAATACTTCTTCCCGCCTGAGCCCAGGCAGTGGCCTCCGGGGAATGGGTGTGAACGATGCCGCCGATTTCCGGATATTTTTTGTACAGCTCCAGATGTGTGGCGGTATCGGAGGAGGGATTCAGCGCTCCTTCTATTTTTCTTCCTTCCAGATCCATCACCACCATATCCTCCGGAGTCAGCCGGTCATAAGCTACCCCGCTGGGTTTGATGACGAAGTAACCGGTTTCCCTGTCGATTCCGCTGACATTTCCCCAGGTATAGGTGATCAGACCCCTGCGGGGAAGCTCCATATTTGCCTCATAAACTTCCTTCTTTAATTTTTCCAGCATTTTTACTCCTCCTGAATATATCGTTTTGCTACATTGATACTCACAGACGGCGGCAGGACTCGCGCACCACCAGCTCCGGCTCCAGAAGCCGCAGGGCATTTTCCCCCTCCGGACGGACGCCCCGGATCTCCTCCAGAAGCATCCTGGCAGCCATGGCTCCCAGCCGCTCATGGGGATGCGCGATGGTGGTCATTTTCAGCGGACCGGAGCTGGCAATGAAGGAATCATCGTAGCCGGTCAGCGACACATCCTCCGGCACCCGAAGTCCCAGCTCCGTCAAAGCCCGGTATGCCTCCAGAGCAATCTGGTCATTGTAGCAGACCACCGCCGTAAATTCCCGGTGTTCTTCCGCCATCTGCCGCAGTATCAGGGCCGGCTTTGCTTTCCGGTCCTCCGTATGAAACCAGATCACCAGGTCCGGATCGTAGGGAATCTGCTTCTCCTGCAGCGCCCGGACATAGCCCTTGTGCCGCTGAGCCCCCTGACTGTCATCCGCTTTGAATATCCCCACCAGCCGGCGGTGACCCAGCTGCAGCAGATAGGAAGCGGCCAGGTACCCACCCCGTTCATCATCCATCAGCACGCAGGGCTTCTCCCGCATCTGAGGATATCTTCCCTGAATGAAGACATAGGGAATCTCATAGGAATCCAGCTGATGATACAGCGCCATATTTCTGCAGAGAATCTGGCTTTTGCTGGGTTCGATAATCACCCCTTCCACATCCTTTGTCAGAATATCCTCCAGACACTGCGCTTCCTTCTGCCGGCTGTTGCCTGTATTCTTCAGCATAATACTGTAGCCCTGTTCCGTCAGCACCTGGTCGATCCCCTGGATCACCCGGGGAAAAATGTAATCGGAAAGATATGTGGTAATCACGGCAATGTTCCGGGAATTTTTCCGATGCCGCATCCGCTCGGAGCAGAAGGTTCCCCGCCCGTGCTCCGCGGTCACATATCCTTCATTTTCCAGAATCGCCAGCGCCTTGCGGACCGTATGACGGCTCAGTCCATACTCCCGGGACAGCTGATTCTCCGATGGCAGCCGGTCGCCGGGACGGATCTGTCCGGAGAGGATTTGTTCTTTCATCTGCTCCATCAACGCCACATATTTACTCTTTCCCGTATCCTGCATCGGATCTCCCTCTTTCCGGCCTCTGTGATTTCTTTGCAACCGTTCAGCCTTCCGGCTTCACCGTCACAATTCTTTCTCTATTGTACAACTGTTCTGCAGGTGCTTACAAGTTGTATTTTGGAATTCTGTGGAACTGTCCCGGTTAGGACTTAACTTTTCCCGTTTTTTCTGATATACTCGTATTAAGAAATTCATATTGCCTGTGGGACGTTTTGCCGCTATACAGCATGGCGGCAGGCATCCTGCGGGATACGGCAAAGGCGCCGGAGGATATCAGATCCCCGGCGTCTTTCTGTTTCCGGCGCCGGGGGCAAAACACTCTTTCGCTTTTCCGGCGCAGAACGGCTGCGGGGATCTGCTTTTTGGGCCGATGGTCCTCAGCCGAAGATCGAAACGCAAACAAGAACAGGAGGTATCCCATGAGCGCATTTGACAGAATAGAAAGTGGAATTCCCAGCATGGATCAGTTTCTGGACTCCATCCGGCTGGGCGACAACGTGGTCTGGCAGGTGGAAGATCTGGAACAGTTCCGTTTCTTCGCCCTTCCTTTTGCACGGCAGGTCATTGCGGACGGCCGCAATCTGATTTACATGCGGTTTGCCGGTCATCCGCCGATTCTTGAACCCCAGGAGGGGCTGAAAATCTTCACCTTTGATCCCGACGAAGGATTTGAAGCCTTTACTGTGAAAATCTACGACCGGATCACCCGGGAAGGCCGGGACGCGTTTTACATTTTCGACAGTCTTTCCGCCCTGCAGTCGGTCTGGTACACGGATCTGATGATGGGGAATTTCTTTCGGGTGACCTGTCCCTATCTGTTCCGGCTGGATACGGTGGCTTATTTCCCGCTGCTGCGGGGACGCCACTCTTTTGACACGGTAGCCAGAATCCGGGACACCACCCAGCTGCTGCTGGATGTACACCGGGGAGACCGTCTCTATCTGCATCCGCTGAAGGTATGGAACCGGTATTCTTCCCGGATGTTTCTTCCTCACACCTGCGATCCGGATACCGGACGGTTTTCCACGGTGGAGGACGGCGTATCCATCAGCCGCTATTACCGGCTTCTGGAGCAGGAAGCCACGGACCGGCAGGATCAGAATTTCGACAGCTATGACCGGTTTTTCACCATGGCACGGCAGGCATACCGGCGGGGAGAATTTACGCCGGAGACGGAAAAGCAGATTCTGGAAAGTACCATGACCAGGGATCCCCGGCTTCAGGAAATGATCCGCAGATACTTCAAACCGGAGGATTATTTTCATCTCCGGGACCGGATGATCGGAAGCGGTTCCATCGGAGGAAAGGCCTGCGGTATGCTTCTGGCCAGAAAGATTGTTTCCGCTTCTCTGTCCGCCTGGCGGGAGCACAGCGAGCCCCATGATTCCTATTATATTGGATCCGATGTGTTTTACACCTATATTGTGTCCAATAACTGCTGGGAAATCCGGATTGCCCAGCGAACGCCCGAGGGATATTTTTCCAGAGCGGACGATCTGCGCCAGGCGCTGCTGGCCGGGGAATTTCCCGCCAATATCAGGGAAAAATTCCGCTCCATGCTGGACTATTTCGGCCAGAGTCCCATCATCGTCCGCTCCTCCAGCTTCCTGGAGGACGGGTTCGGAAATGCCTTTGCCGGCAAGTACGAATCCGTATTCTGTGTCAACCAGGGTTCCCCGGAAGAGCGGCTGGAAGCCTTCGAAAACGCGGTGCGCACCGTTTACGCCAGCACCATGAGTCCTTCCGCCCTGGAATACCGGATGCAGCGGGGACTGGCTTTCCAGGATGAGCAGATGGCCGTGCTGGTACAGCGGGTTTCCGGTTCTTACCAGGGCAGTCTCTATTTCCCGTCAGCGGCAGGCGTGGGCTACAGCTGCAGCGCCTACCGGTGGAACCGGAATATGGATCCCGCCGCCGGTATGCTGCGGATCGTGGCCGGACTGGGCACCCGTGCGGTGGACCGGACAGAAAATGATTATCCCCGTCTGGCCAATCTGGACCGTCCCTCCGCCTCCCTTCACGCCACCACCGCGCAGAAGCACCAGTTTTCCCAGCGGAAAATGGATGTGCTGGACACCGAACAGAACTGCCTGCGCAGCGTCGATGTGGATGATCTGATGGAGGTGCTTCCGCTCTGGTACAAAAAGGCTGTAATGGAACGGGATTATGAGGCGGAGGACGCCTGCCGCCGGATGAACCGGTACCGGCAGGTCTGGTTCGTCACCTGCCAGAAGCTGCTGGAAAATCAGGTGTTCACCTCGCTGATGCAGGAGGTGCTGAAAACGCTGGAGCAGGCTTACGAAAATCCGGTGGACATCGAATACACCGTCAATCTGGATGAATCCGGGGATTTTGTGGTGAATCTGCTCCAGTGCCGTCCGCTGTACACCGGAACCTCCGGCGGCCGCATCCGGCTTCCCCATCTGAATCAGCGGGATATCTTTTTTGAAATCCGGGATTCCTCCATGGGAAATTCCTCCGCCCATCCCATCGATGCGGTAGTTCAGATCTCCCCGGTGGAATACTACCGCTATCCTTATCAGTTGAAACCCCGGGCTGCTCAGGCGGTGGGAGCCATCAACCGGTATTACCGAAATCAGGGAAAACGGGTGATGCTTCTGGCGCCCGGACGGCTTGGCACCTCTTCCCCGGAACTGGGCGTGCCGGTGGCCTTCGCGGAGATCTCCGGATTTTCCGTACTCTGCGAGGTGTCCGACAGCCGGGCAGGCTATATGCCGGAGCTGAGCTACGGCAGTCACATGTTCCAGGATCTGGTGGAGGCGGACATTCTGTACTGCGCCATCTGGAACGATCAGCGGACGGTACGGTATGCGGAGAACACATTCGGGGAGCTGGAAAATCTGTTTCCGAAAATCTGCCCGGATCAGGAGGAACTGTTTTCCATGTTCCGGGTCACGGAGCCGGAAGGGCTGCGGATCTGGAACGATGTGGTGACGGGAAGGACCATCTGCGGCTATCTGCGGGAGGATCCAAAGGACCTGAACAGCGGCAGGGAAAGCTGATGCCCGGATATGGTTTGCGGATGCGATATGCCGCACTGTCATGAGTTATAAAGGAGGCCCACCGGCAGGAGAAAGCGCTCCTCCTGCCGATGGGCCTTTTCTGTTTTTCCGTTATCCGTCCACAGGCATCAGCGCCATATGGTCTGCCGTCCGGACAGCTTTCCTTTGACGTTACGCCTGCCAGTGTTTTTCGATTTCCTCCCGGATAATCGCCACATACCGTCTGGCCTTGGAAATGTCGTGATTGATGGTGTACACATCCCTCTGGGTGATTTCCAGCTTACAGCCCTTGGCAGCTTCCAGCGTCTCATCGATATGGGCCCGCACGGCATCCTCGTCCAGCTGCTCTCCCACGCCCAGCAGGTTGGGGCTGGGTTTTCTCTGGTAGATGACCCGGCTGCCTCGCAGCCGCTCTCCCATAAACTGCTGATCGCACCAGGGAGAAATAGACACCTTCCGCAGATTTTTCAGCTTGCTGATACAGCTGTCCCAGATGGGATGCACTGGCTCACAGCAACCATAGGAAAGCAGGCCGTACTGCTCCGAGATTTTCTTATAGCAGGGGAAAATGAACTCCTCATACATCTGGGGAGAAATTCCCACCGTCTCCTGGGAATCCATGAAGCCCCACACATCCCTGGGAGTAAATGTTCTCTTCCCGATCTCATCGTATCCGGGCAGTTCGTTGGTAAAGGCCCAGGTTCCCTGTCCCACTCCCTCATAGGATACCGTGGGGAGAATCAGATGTTCCTCCTCCAGCATCCGGTAATAGGCCAGTGTATCTTCCGCAATCCGGTCCATCATTTTTTTAAAAAGCTCCGGATAGTCGTACATATTGAACATCATATTTTCCATGCTCATAAAGTGTACCACCATCTGGGTGGGAACACTGTACAGACAGTCCATTTTCATCCGCACCGGCAGAATATCGCCGATGGTCCGGGAAATGGACTCAAATTTCGCCCGGGTGCTCTCTTTATCCACACCGAAAACGGTGGGTTTCAGCTTGTCGTAATCCTCTTCCAGATCTTCCACCACCGATACGAAATGATGCCCTACGCTTTCGTGTCCGCCCATTTCTGTGTGCTGCACATGAATCTGAATGTCAAACAGCCGGAAAAAGGTATCATATTTTACCCCGAACCAGTCCGGCGTCACCCGGTCGTCATCGAAAAGCTCCTGATTCTGAAAATTTTCATAGAGCTGCTGCTCCACCTGGCGGGCAAATTCCCCCGTACACCGCAGCCGGTCCGGCAGAAACTCCTGCTGAAAGGTAGCTGCCTCCAGATGGATCATGGGCCGCTGTCCTTTCAGGGCATTGTGGGCGTACCACTCTTTGATTCTCCTCTGATTTTCCTCCCTGTGGTGGAACTCCAGCTGTTTTTTGGCCAGTTCCCGCAGGATCTGTCCGTCTTCCTTAGAAATCCTGTAGTCCATAAAAATCCTCCTCCTGGATTTTTCCAATGTAATTCACCGCGCATCCTCTGCCCGGAGAGCAGAAATGCCGGTGTGCGCACGACCCAACGGCCGGTCTGTTTTATCGGCCTTTTTTTAAAGTGCCCGGTCCCCGTTTGGCCGGAAGATGCGGAAGGCTTTGACTTCTCCGGAAGTCTTTGGCGCTGTCCATCCCTCTCCCGGTTTCAGATTGGGTATCTCTGTCCGGATCTTTCCCGTATCTGTCTCTGTTTCCAGGTAATACCCCCTCATTTCATAGCAGGGAAGATCCCGGCGGCAAGTCAGCCGGATTTCTCCATCTTTCTGCTCCGCCAGGAAGGGCGCGCACTCCCTCTGTACGGTATAGTAGGAAGGCTTTTTCTCTCCGGTCAGTCCGGTGGAGCCGTGAATTCGCTGACGCAGTTTTCCCTTCCCGTCTTCCCCCATCTGTGTGCGGTAATCGTTCAGGCAGAAGTAAATGGTGCCTGCGATATTGGGATATCTGCGGTAACATTCCATTTTTTCCAGAAATATTTCTTCCCTTCTGGGATCTCCTCCCTTCCAGGCCGGTTCGCACAGGCCGAATTCTGAGGGAACCATGGGCTTATCCGGATTTGCCTTTACAATCCGGTCCCATTCCCCATACGGATCTCTTTCCCCATGCCAGGTGCCGATGTAGTCATTGATCATCAGCACATCGCCGTCCGTGGTTCCGTCCTTCGCCGGATCCGGATAAATGGTGCAGGTCACATAATTGGCCAGCCTTGTTCCGTCGATCCGGTGAGTGCGGGCCACCGCGTCTTTGATATACTGGATCGTCTCCTCTCCCTGGCCGTCCAGCTCATTTCCCACACCCCAGGCGATAATGGAAGGATGATTCCAATGCGCCTCGATCATCTCGTCCATCTGCTGACAGGACACCTTCCACTGCTGGCCGCCGGCCTTCTCGGGATCCTTGCCCCAGAAAGGAACTTCCTCCTGCACCAGCATCCCATGCCGGTCGCACCAGTCGTAAACCCGGTCGTCCTGCTGCCAGTGGAAGCGGGTAAAAACACAGTTGCTTTCCTTCAAAAGCTTCAGCATTTTCTCCAGCTGCTCCTTTGGCTCCGCCATCCCGAAGGCGGGATCCGAACCGGGCATCCACTCCGTTCCGCACAGCCGTACCGGCTCGCCGTTGAGATAAAAGGTTCTACCCTTCACATGGAAATCCCGGAAACCGAACACGATCGGTACCTGATCTTCCACCGATTCCCCGTCCTTCAGGGTCAGTTTCACCGTATACAGACAGGGACTGTCAAAATGCCAGAACCGGATATTCTCCCGGGCCGCAGCGGGGATGACCGCCTTTCCCTTCCCGCAGGATACCTTTCCGCGATCCAGCAGTCGTTCCTTCCCGTCGGTCCCTTCAAAGAACTCCCATTCCAGACAAAGGCCGTCCTTCTCCGGGCCTCCCAGAAGCGCCGTGACGCCAAAGGCTCCCATTCCGCAATCCTGGCGGCTTCCTTCCTCTGTAATAAAGGGGCGGGCCGTCACATGGGAAGCGCGGATAAAATGTTTTCCCGTCACAATCAGCCGGGCCGGCCGGATCATTCCCCCGTCGTTGGCCCAGTCAAAGCTTCGCATATAGGGAAGCATCTGATCCGAAAAACGGTTGTCTGCCCGGACTGTCAGCCAGTTCTCCTGCCCGCACGCAAGAGCCTCCGTCAGATCCACCTCAAAGGGGGTATAGCCGGAATTTTCATGGCGTCCCACTTCTTTTCCGTTCAGATATACCACCGCGTCATGATAAACCGCCTGAAATCTCACCCGCACCTGCCGGTCTTTCCATTCCTCCGGCGCCGGGATCATGCAGCCGTACCAGCCAAATCCCCAGTATTCCTCTGTCCCATCCCCGATATTCCAGGTATGGGGAATCTCCACCGTCCTGGCTTCTTTCAGTCCCTCACTGCTTTCTCCGGTCTGAAAATGCCAGGTTTTTAATTCTGTTATTTCACGTCCCATCATTTTGTTAACCTCTCTGTCCTTTCAGCATACTGCCGGTTATTCCCGCCGTACCGTATGCCAGTTCGCAGACTGTTTCGGTTCTCCTTATTTTACCAGTTTCCGGATCTCCTCCACGGTCATCTCCTGATCGGGCATAAACCGGCAGGAATCCATATAACGGTAAATGGCTGCCAGAAGCGCCCGGGCTTCCGGATACTGCTGCAGATCCTGCAGGCCCATGGAGGAAACCATCAGTTTTCCATTTCCGCATCTGCACTCAAAAAGCTGTGCCATGGGTCTCAGATAAGCGTAACTGTCCATCTCCGTGACAATGGCCTTCACCGGTCTGGGAAGAATCAGCGCCCGCCGGGATGCCATGGGCCACCACTGCCAGTTGGTGTGAAATTCCGTGGGGAATTCTTCAAACAGAGGATGGGTTTCATCAATCAGCTGTCCCATACCGCCCTCCTGGGCCGGGAAGGTTCCCACGGACCAGAAATCGGTGGTAAACTGTGCCTGAATGGAGGCGGGAAGATGCTCCCGGTCTGCGTCGGGAGAAAGGTACACGCATCCTCCATTTTCCAGTACCCGCAGGGCCTGTTCATCCAGTACTTTGGTTTCATGGACAGAATCCGGGCATATGGGATGCATTTCCGGATACACCCACACCGGATAGGTGTTGGTCATGGTTCCGATAGTCACGGTCAGATCCAGCCGCACGGGGCGGTTTATCCCCTCCAGAGGAATTTCCAGGATCCCGGCTTTCGTCAGTTTTCCCGCCGGACAACTCACCCGGGGAAGCGCTCCCTGGATGAGAACCTCTTTTCCGGTCAGACGGTACTCCGGCTGTCCGCTGATTTCCTGCCTGCCGAAATTGGCGGCGGTAATTTCCGCCCGCAGGATATCTCCGGCCTGATAAGTATAGGACGGCAGGTTCACCAACACCAGCGCGTCCCGGAAAAATGCCCGGAACCGCTCCGGCTTTGCGAAATCAAAGGGTTTCGGTTCCAGATGGGAATTCAGCATCCCCACCAGGGCCGTTCCCTGTCCCGGAAAATCCTGCAGTCCCAGAAGGGAAATTCCCGAAAGCTCCTCTGTCCGCATGGCAGCCTCAATCTCCTCCCGGTAACCAATCCGTGAAAGCTCCCCGGTGGCTTCCACATACCGTTTCCACACATCCTCCAGCCCCAGCTTCTTCACCTTATCCTGAATCAGCCGCAGATTCGCCGGGTCGGAAACCCCGTGGAACTCCTTCAGCTCATCAAAATCCGGCAGTACCTCAAACTGTCCCACCTCAAAGCTGAACACCGGCTTTTTATAGGATTCCCTCAGATGCTTCATGGTTTCATCGTAGCTGGTGCAGGCGTTGGGATACTGATTGTTGATATAGCCCTTGATTCTGGATTTTTCCTTTCCCATGGCCGCGAAAGTGCCCCGCAGATCCTCCTGGAACCAGCACTGGGAAGTATAAAAATCGCTGTCCTGTCCGCAACCGATGGTGCCGTAATGTACATTGGAACCATCCGCGTACAGTCTCGTATCATCCAGTTCTCTGGCCATCTTAAGAAGCCGGCTCATTCTCCGGTGGCCGGTTTCATCCGTCCACAGTTCATTTCCAAATGTCAGCATCACAAAGGAAGGATGGTTTGCCAGCGTCCGGATGATCTGTCTGAGTTCCTTCTGATAATAAGCAAAACTCTCCTCCGCCACAAAGGCGTTTCTGGGATTCCAGTGGGAAAGTTCCGGCTGCATCAGCATCCCCATTTCATCTGCTGCCGAAAAGGCGGCCTCCGGCGGGCAGTGGGAATGGAAACGCATACAGTTGACGCCGTAAGATTTATAGACCGCCAGGATTTTGCTCCACTCCTCCACCGTCATGGGCGGATGTCCGGCCTCCGGAAACTCCGCACAGTTGGCCTCACTTCTCAGGAAAATCGTCCTCCCGTTCAGGGCCAGCCTGCCGCTTCCGTTGTCACCGAACGTCCGGATGCCAAACCGCACGGTTTTCTCTTCACATCCGGTCAGCGCGGCGGACAGCTGATAAAGATTTCCCTCATATTCCTCCCAGCGGCGCACCTCCGATGCCGGCGGCAGTTCTTCAAGCAGCAGCTGTGTCTTTCCTTTTTCCACGGAAACCTTTCGGGTCACCGGCTCTTTCAGCGCTTCAGATTGTACCGTCAGCATCCCCTGGTAAGCGCTTCCGGCGTCGATCTCCGCCTGTACGGTCAGGCTGTTCCCGCGGGGATATACCCGGATCGCTGACAGAAATACCGGCTCCTCCACCCGCAGGCGCAGGAAGCCCAGAACGCCGTTCCAGTTGGTCTGGGTCTCATCGGTAGCGGCGGAAGAAAACACAATATCATCATGGGGCAGGCCCGGATAGCTGTTATCCGAAATCAGCGTCAGTCTGTTTTCCCCTCCCAGAAGTCCTGTCACCTCAAAAACATACGGTGTGCTGATGGACGTCTCTTCCACAGGAGAAACCTCCCGGCCATCCACCAGAAGGCGCAGACATCTGGCCCGTTCCGCTTCCAGAAAGACTCTCTTTCCTTCCGGCGGGATGTATGTGATGCGCCGGCTGATTTCCACAGCGCCCTCATAAGTATATTTTCTTGTGAAACGGGTGGCGATGGGAGCGTCCGGGTCAAAATCCGCTCCGGCATTTCCCAGTCCCGCGTCCGGATGCCACTGATTGGCTCCCGTATCCCGATGACCGATGCCGTTCTCATCCAGCGTACCCGGCAGACGCATTTCATGCCGGGTGCCGTCCCCCAGCTTCGCCTCCCAAATCCCCTCCAACGAATAAAACATAAAATATCTCCTTTCCTTATTCTTGGCCGAATGGCCATAGAGGGATCCCCGTCAGGGGATTTCCCTGGTGTAGTATGATACCCCGCACATCCTTCCTCATTTTTCAGGATACGCGGGGTATTTTCTCACACTTCTTCCATGATCCACTATGTTGGGCGGCTCATGAATATCCGTGCTGTCATCCCTTCACAGCGCCCGCCGCAATTCCTTTGATGAAGGTTTTGGAGCAGAGGGCAAAGATAATAATCATCGGAAGCACTGACAGAGACAGTGCGCACATGATGGCTCCATAATCGCTTCGGAACGCATTGGACAGGTTATTTACCATCAGCGGTATTGTGAACAGTTCCTGTTTATTTACCAGAATCAACGGAAGCGTATAGTTGTTCCAGGACCACAGGAACACCAGAAGAGCCAGGGTAAAGAATCCCGGTTTCACACAGGGTACCACAATCCTCAGAAACAGCCCAGGCTCTGAACATCCGTCCAGCCGTCCGGATTCCAGCAGTTCATCCGGCACGCCGTCGCTGATAAACTGCGTCATCAGAAACGCGCCCAGCGGATGGGCCGCCCAGGTAAGAATCAGCGGCAGAAGCGTATTCATAAGGCCGATGGTTCGCATCTCCAGCATATAGCCGATCATGGAAATCTGCCCGGGAATCATCATAATCGCCATGACGAAAGCAAAAATCACTTTCTTACCCCTGAAATTGTATTTTGCAAGCGCAAATCCGATCAAAGAGGAAATCAATACGCTCAGTACCACGGAAGCCAGCGATACGATAATTGAGTTGGCATATGCGGCAAAGTATCCTTTGGAAATCACCATCTGGAAATTTTCCATCAGGTAATCGCTGGGAAGAAGGGGAAGCCCTTTGAAAATATCCTCGCTGTAATACGTTCCCATAATAAATACAATATACAACGGGAAAAACATCACAATGGTCATAAGGATCAGGAACGTCTGCTTTACAACGGCGCCCGCTATTTTTCTCGTATGTTTACTCATCAGTCACGATCCCCCTTTCCTCTGCTGATCCGGAAACCAATAATGGTGAAAATCATGATAATGATAAACAGGCTGTATGCGATGGCAGAACCGTAGCCCAGGCGGGAGTCCAGATTGAACGCATCATTATAGAATTTCCACACCACGGTCAGCGCCGTATAGCCGGGTCCTCCGGTCTGTCCGCCTCCCAGGGCCGCCCATCCGCCAAACAGAAGCTTCGGCTCCTCAAACATCTGCAGACCGCCGATCAGCGACGTAATAATCAGGAAACGGGTGGTATTTCCCAGCATCGGGATCGTGATCCTTGTAAAAATCTTGAAGCTGCTGGCTCCGTCCACGGCCGCCGCCTCATAGACTTCCATAGGCATGGAGGTCATGGCTGCCAGATAAATGGTCATGTAATACCCCAGATACCGCCAGACCACCATGATCACGATAATCACCTTTGAAGCGATCTCGCTGTTCAGCCAGAAAAACGGCTCATCAAGAATCCCCACCGCCACCAGGAGCTTGTTGATATATCCGGACTGCCAGTCAAACAGATAGGAAAAGATAAATCCGATGGCAACCGGTGTTGTAATATACGGAAAAAAGTTCACGGTCTGATACAGACGTTTGCCTCTGCTGATATCGAACAGCAGATAGGCCACACCCAGCCCCAGAAATACGGTGATCGGGGTGGAAAACGCCATGAGAATCACGGTATTCTTCACAGACGTCCAAAACAGGGTGTCCTTTGTAAACAGATTGATATAATTCTGCAGTCCTACAAAAACTTTCTGTCCCACGCCGTTCCAGTCAAAGAAACTCAGCTGAAGAGAATACAGCATGGGATACAGGCTGAAAGCGAAATAGGCGGCCAGAAAGGGCAGGCAGAAAAGGTACGGCCACTTATTCCTTTTGCGCATTGCGTGTCTTGCTTTACTCATCATACTCTCCTTTTACAGCGGAAGCTGCCGGATACCGGCAGCTTCCAGTAAATTCCTTCTACTTCAGTGTCGCTTCAGGAATCAGCGTCTGTACCTCTGTTTTCAGAAGTTCCAGCGCCTCATCGGTAGTTATGGACGGGTCAGAGGTGAGCTGTGTAGCCACATTGGTAAGTGCCGTCTTAACATTTGCCTCATGCTTTGTCTGCACCTGTCCTACCGTTGTAATCGCGATTGTATTGATGAAATAATCCGCAAGTTTCTGTCCGCCGAAAAACTCGTCGTACTGACCCGGCTCGGTGAAGAAATAGGAATTTTCATCCTCATAGGGAGCTTTAAATCCGGTCATAAAGCCAAACTGCTCATAGGCTTCCTGCACGCCTTCTCCTGTACAGTAAACCTCCTGGATATACTTCCATGCCTCTTCCTTGTGCTCGCTGCCGGAATAGATGCCCACGGAAGTTCCGCCGTAGGTAAATCCATCGCCAGGCGCCGTGGTCAGGCCCCAGTTGCCGGAGCCATCCGGATCATTGGTGGCAATCTCCCACTTCAGACTCCAGGGAGCACAGGGATAGAAAAGGATCTCTCCTGCCGCATAGCTGCTGTTGAGCGCCGGGGTACTGGCTTCCTGCTTCCCCAGAAGACCGGCTGAATTAAATTTGATGGCTGTATCGAAAGCGTCCTTATATCTTCCGGTCAGATCAATAGTATCACCGTCGATATAATCCGATACATTCTGGTTCACCAGAATACTGTTTAGCGTAACCGTCATACCGGGAAGAACGGTCACGGAACCTCCGCTCTGCTCCTTTACCTGCTGACCGATTTCATACAGTTTATCCCAATCGGAAATCATTTCACTGATCTCGTCCGGATCATCCGTTCCCAGATATTCTTTTGCCAGGTCTCTCCGATACGCAAATCCGCTGGGGCAGATCTGCTGTTCTACACCATACAGCTCTCCGTTGGGACCGGTTCCCAGTTCCACTGCAAAATCAAACATCTGACTGGGATCCAGATTATACGGTTCCTGGGACAGATCTTCCAGGATACCCAGGTCAAATACCTTTCCTCTGTAGCCGATCTCGCTGAGGATGATATCCGGCACACCGCTTCCGCTGGCCAGAGCGCTCTGCAGTTTCTGCATATAATCCGTGGAGCCCACCACCAGCGTCTCAAAATTCACATTGGGATACTTCTCATGATACCACTCGGTCATGTGAGTCAGATGCGCTTCATCCCAGTCCCAGATGGTCAGCGTGATTTCATCATCACCGCTGCTCTCTCCGCTTTCCGAGGATTCCGCAGTATCTGTCGTACCCCCCCCCTTGCGAATCTCCGGAACCACATCCGGCCAGCGTGGGGATTGCCATCAGCGCAGCCAAACATACCGCCAAAACCTTTTTCTTCATACCTGTACTCTCCTTTCACTTCCCCGTTTTACTGTTGGAAATTTTTTACAATGGTTTAAAACAAAGATCTTTGTTTCCCGGCAGAGCCTTTTTAGCGCATCTTTTCTCTGTCGGGCCGTGTTTTATTTGATAGTATAAGTATACCATGCCGGAAAAATAGGAAAATGCTGTATCTTTTCATTTCATGGACTATTTTCCTATATTTTTTCGTTTGTTTTTCCATTTTTTATTGATTATTCACATTTTCAGGACTTCTTTTTTGTAAAAATATACAATTCTCCCCTTCACAGACGGGGAAACTCTTCACCGCCGGACCATATACCGCAAAATCCGCTTCCACCCGCCCATAACGAAAGGCAGCCCCATGCTCCTTTGCGTCATGGGACCGCCCTGCATCCTCTGCCTCATTCCTTATAATGAAAATAATCACTGTTCTTATATTCTTTTGGAGAAATCCCCACCACTTTTTTAAAGATCCTGGAAAAATAATACTGATCCCCGTATCCCAGACGCTGTGCCACCTCATAGATATACAGATCCGAGGACCGCAGCATCTTACAGGCCTCCTTCATCTTCAGATTGATGAAGAAATCCATGGGCGAGTGCTGGGTGTATTTCTGAAAAATCGCGTTCAGATAGCTTCTGGACAGCTCAAATTCCTCCGAAATCTGCTCCAGCGTCAGATTCTCATGGATATGCTTATACATATACCGCACCACGCTGGTCACATGACGGTTCTGCTCCTGGGTGGAATCCCGTTTTTCCCGCTCGTAGATCTCCGCCAGAATCAGGGAAAGTACCTGGGAAATATAGATGAAATTCCCCAGGGTATAGTTTCCGTCCAGCACCTTGAAAAGCAGCTCAAACAGAAACATCATCCGGTTGCTGGCATTGGAGGAAACCATTTTCACCACCCGCTTTTCCTCCAGCGGGAAAAATTCCGTATCCGCTCCCTTAAAATGTACCCATAAAATACTCCATGGATCTTCGCTGCTGGCCCAGTACCGGTGTCCCTTGAAACGCGGGATGCAAAATGCCTCATTGGCGTGCAGCTGATACTCTCTGCCCTCCAGCCGTATGACGCCGCTTCCCTCCGTGCAGTAAATGAGAATGTATTCCTCAATCCCGTCCTTTCTCTCTCTGTAATGGTCTTTTGCCCGGGGGAAAAATCCCACATCCGTCAGGTACATCCGCCGAACCTGCGGGTGTTCCACATAACCCTGAAATGCCTCTGTAGGCAGGACAATCATCCGCTCTCCACGGAATCCGTCCCCTTTTGCTTCAAACATACTCATAACGGGAGTGTAGCACATTGGTGGAATATTGTCCATCATTACTTAGAATTCCCCATTTTTATCTGCCGCCGGGGATGTTACCATATACTTAACAGACAGCAGAAACTCCGGGCAGCCCCCTCAGGGCGTCGTCCCGGCGATTACAAGGAGATGTGAGTATGCGTACAGTAAAAATCTGGGAAGAGCCTTATGTGATTCCCACCTACAAAGTGTATCCCCCGGAAAAAAGTCCGCTTTTCATTGAGAAGCGCGCCTACCAGGGAAGCACCGGAAAGGTCTATCCCCTTCCGGTGACGGAGAAAATATCCGATGAAAAAGAGGATGTCACCTACCAGGCCGTATTTCTGGAAAATGAATACCTGAAGGTGATGGTACTGCCGGAAATCGGCGGAAGGATTCAGAGAGCCTACGACAAAACCAACGGCTATGATTTCGTCTATTACAACCATGTGATCAAGCCGGCCCTGGTGGGACTTACCGGTCCCTGGATCTCCGGCGGCATCGAATTCAACTGGCCCCAGCACCACCGTCCTTCCACCTATTCTCCAGTGGATTACACACTCTCGGAAAATCCGGACGGCTCCTGTACCGTCTACGTAAGCGAAACAGATAAGATGTACGGCACCAAAGGAATGGCGGCTATTTCCCTGTATCCGGGAAAAGCCTACATTGAAATCAAAGGACAGCTTTACAATCACACCGATCTGCCCCAGACCTTCCTGTGGTGGGCCAATCCCGCCGTTCCGGTGAATGACTACACCTACTCGGTGTTTCCTCCGGATGTGAATGCGGTAATGGATCACGGCAAACGGGCGGTTTCCACCTTCCCCATCGCCACGGGAGAATATTACAAATGCGATTATTCCGCCGGTGTGGACATTTCCCGCTACAAAAATGTGAAGGTGCCCACTTCCTACATGGCGGCCCACTCGGACTTTGACTTTATCGGAAACTATGACGAGCATCTGGAGGCCGGACTGCTTCATGTGGCGGACCACCATATCTCCCCCGGAAAGAAACAGTGGACCTGGGGCAACGGGGATTTCGGCCGCACCTGGGACCGGAATCTGACGGAGACCGACGGCCCGTATATTGAGCTGATGACAGGGGTATTCACCGACAATCAGCCGGATTTCACCTGGCTGAAACCTCAGGAGGAGAAAACCTTTGTTCAGTATTTCATGCCCTATAAAGGCGTGGGCCGGGTGGGAAATGCCACCAGAGACGGCGCGGTGAGCCTTACGGAAAACGAAGACGGCACCCTCACCGTGAAGGTCTATGTAACCGGCGCCTGGCCGGACGCCACCGTGCGGGTGACGGAAGGCAATCGCTGCCTGTTTGAGCAGACGACGGATCTGTCTCCCGAAACCTGTTTTTCGGCGACGATTCCCGCGCCCGAAAAGCTGACGCAGTGCCAGGTAACTGTAAGCGCAAATTCGCGCACGCTGGTTCGCTACCAGGTTTATGAGAAAAAGCTGGAGCCCATTCCGGACCCCGCGGACGCTCTGCCGGCGCCCCAAAAGCTGGCTACCACCGAGGAGCTGTACCTGGCCGCCACCCATCTGGAGCAGTACCGCCATGCCACCCGGGAACCGGCAGACTATTATCTGGAGGGTCTGAAGAGGGACGCCACGGATATCCGCCTGAACAACGGCTACGGACTGCTGCTGTATAAACGGGGACGGATCCGGGAAAGCATCCCCTATTTCCAGGCCGCCATCAAAAAGCAGACCTGGAAAAATCCCAACCCCTACACGGGCGAATGTTATTTCAACATGGGCCTGGCCTATGCGGCCTGCGGGGAAAACGACAAAGCCTACGACGCATTTTTCAAATCCACCTGGAGCGCGGAAACCCAGAGCGCCGGTTTCTACTGGCTGTCCTGCCTTGCCGCACAGAAAGGCGACCTGGAAAATGCCCTGGATTTCGCAGAGAAATCCCTGATCCGCAACTGGCACAACATGAAGGCACGTACCCTGAAGGCGGCGCTCCTGCGGCTTCTGGGCCAGGACAACGAGGCCCTGCTAAAAGAGAGTCTGGCCATCGACCCGCTGTACATGGGCTGCCGCTATGAAATGGCTCTCCGTGAAAATTCCGATGCTTCCATGGAGGCCTGGGTTCACACCATGAGGAGCGAGGCCCACAACTATCTGGAACTGGCGCTGGATTACCAGAAGGCCGGACTGTATGAGGATACCCTGGGGATTCTGAAAGCCTGCCCGGATCCCAATCCCATGGTCTATTATTATGAGGGATCCATCCTTCTCACGCTGGGTAACCGCCAGGAAGCCCTTGCGGCATTTGCCAGGGGTGAAGCCGCCTGCCCGGACTGCTGCTTCCCCAACCGCATCGAGGAAATCCGGATTCTCACCGACGCCGCCGATGCGCTGGAGCATGCCCCCATGGCGCACTATTACCTGGGATGTCTGTTCTACGATAAGAGGCAGTACGAACTGGCCATCGGCCACTGGGAAGCCGCCGCTTCCGAAGAGCAGACAGAAAACGCCCGGGCCATGACCTGGCGAAATCTGGCCATCGCCTACTACAACAAGCAGAAGGACGGACCGAAAGCCCTGGCTGCCATGGAAAAAGCCCGTCAGGCGGATCCCGGCTATCCCCGTTTCCTTCTGGAGTACGATCAGCTGGCTGCCCGGCTGAATCTGCCGGTGGCCCAAAGACTGCAGTGCATGGAGGAGGCGCCCGAACTGACAGCAGCCAGGGACGATCTGTTCCTCCGTTATATCACCCTGCTCAACTGTGTGGGCAGATACCAGGAAGCCTATGACGCTCTGAGGAGCCGCCGGTTCCATCCCTGGGAAGGCGGCGAGGGCAAGGTGAGCGCCCAGTACCGGTACGCACTGATCCATCTGGCCCGGGCGGAAATGAAAAACGGCAGGTATCCGGAGGCTATCCGTCTTCTGGAAGCCACCCTGTCTTATCCGGAAAATCTGGGTGAAGGCAAACTTCCCAACGTACCGGACAATCAGGCCTATTACTTCATGGGAGTGGCATACCGGCAGATGAACCAGGAAGAAAAGGCCCGGGAATATTTCCGGCTGGCCGCCTCCGGTCCCCAGGAACCGGGAAGTGTGCTGTATTACAACGACCAGCCCTCCGATTTCATCTACTACCAGGGACTGGCCAGCCGGGCGCTGGGCGATGAGGCCGCTGCCAGAAAGGCATTCCACAAACTGATCTCCTTCGGGGAGAGGCATGTGTTCGATCATGTGGAATATGATTTCTTTGCCGTCTCCCTGCCGGAAATCGAAGTCTTCCAGGAAGATATCACACTGAGAAATGTCCAGTACTGCGACTACCTGCGGGCGCTGGGGAATCTGGGGCTGGGAAATACAAAAAAGGCAGAGGAATTGCTCTCCCGGATTCTTCAGAAACAGGAGGATTACCAGGGCGCGCTGGACGCCCGGCAGGAAGGATCTGATTCCGTGGAAGGGACAGGGAATTAAGAGATCGGCGGCTGATCGGCTGTATTCGATGTAAGACAGACGGCAACCGATAGATAACTTAATGGATGTACATAAAAAAGCGAAAGAGACCCGCAGACTGCGGGGATTCTTTCGCTTTTTATGCTGGCTTTGGGTGAAGATGCTCTTGTCGAGCAGATTAAAAAGTGCTTTGAGACCGATACGCCGATGCCCTCTGCCCTACATGATGCGGCAATGCTGCTTTACAGGCAGTATCTCGTCGTAGGCGGTATGCCTGAGTGCGTCTTACAGTTCACGGAGACAAAGGATTATATCCTTGTGCGCCACATCCAGGACACCATACTCGCAAGCTATCTGAACGATATGAGCAAATACAACAATGTGAATGAAATTAAGAAAACAAGACTTGCCTATGACAACATTACTGTGCAGCTTTCAAAAAAGAATACCCGTTTTCAATATAAGCTGATAAAGAAAGGCGGCAGAGCTTCCGAATTTGAAAACGCAATTGAATGGCTCTGTCTGTCGGGTATCGTTTCACAGGTATATAAGGCAGAGCAAATCAGGAAGCCTTTGGAGAACTACCGCGATATTGATGCGTTCAAGATTTATGTTTCCGACATGGGGCTGCTCTGCGCAAAGAAAGACCTGTCGGCAAACGATGTTCTCTATATGGTTGAGGAGCTGAACGACTTTAAAGGCGGTATGGCTGAAAACTATGTCAATGTGCAGCTTACCATCAGCGGATACAAAACCTACTATTGGGAATCCCCGCGTGGGGCTGAAATAGATTTTGTCATTCAGCGTGACAGTCAGCTTATCCCCATTGAAGTAAAGTCGGCTGACAACACCAGAGCAAAGTGCTTAAAAGTCTACATGGAAACTTATAAGCCCGCTTACGCCATCAAGCTCTCTGCAAAAAACTTCAGCTTTCAAGACAATAAAAAGACCGTTCCCCTCTACGCCGCATTTTGTATCTAAATTCAAGTCGACTGCAGCAAAAATGGAGGACTATTACAGCTTGCATGACAGAAAAGCCGGTTTCCTGCGGCAGGAACTGCAAATTTGAAGATCCTGCCGCAGGAAAAACCGCCGCAGAAAGTGCCAAAAGTCTACTGCAGAGAAAACGAAAATTCTTCCAGGCTGCCCGAATACTGCGGCAGGAAACACATTTTCTTCCATTTTAACCGTTCTGTTATTCCCTCGGAACGGTTACCTCTCCACTATCTTCCGTTTTAGCCGTCTTTCTGCACCTTCCGGAACGCTTACCTCCCCACTTCCTTCTGTTTTAACCGTCCTGTTACACCTCCCGGAACGGTTACTCCTTCATTTCCTTCTGTTTTAACCGTCCTGCTCTTCCTCCCGGAACGGTTACTCCTTCATTTCCTTCTGTTTTAACCGTCCTTCTGCGCCTCCCGGGACGGTTACCTCTCCACTTTCTTCCGTTTTAACCGTCCTTCTGCGCCTCCCGGGACGGTTACTCTCCCACTTCCTTCTGTTTTAACCGTCCTTCTGCGCCTCCCGGAACGGTTATTTCCCCACTTCCTTCCCTTTTAACCGTCCTGTTGCACCTCCCGGAACGGTTACCTCCCCATTTTCTTCCGTTTTAACCGTCCTGTTACACCTTCCGGAACAGTTTCTCCTACTTTCCCACTTTTTTCTCCGAAAATCTGCTGCAGAAAGCCAAAAACTGCAAGATATACAACAGCAAAAAACCGACACAGGGAAAAACACTTTGTCAATTCCGCCGCAGTGCAGGTCTAACCCCCAATGGAACCAATCCGCATGGCGGATAAACCTCTGCACACTTACTTGACAAACCTGGTTCATAAAATATCTGTATCCGCTACAGTAAATTTCCCTCCTCGTCGTAAAAGGCATCACAGTAAACCAGCTTCCCTGATATCCCTGAAATTCTTCCGTTTGCCGACTCCTTCAGAAACAAGATCTGCAAATGCTCATTGTCAAATTCATTGTCTGATACCGTAATCCCATATCCGGCGGCGCGCTCAAATCCGAACCGCAGATAATAGTCTCCTCCCAGCAGGGCAATCCACGGATACCCCGATTCCCCGGCTCTTCGGATACATTCTTTCACAAGAGCGGAACCGACTCCGGTGTTCTGATACTCTTTCCGAACGCCCAACGGGCCCAGCGCCAGACCGGGGTGATCTCCGATCCTGGCTTTGGTCAATGCATTATAGCCTATAACCGTTTCCCCTTCCAATGCAATCACACATAAATCCGGTACATATCCGTCTGACTTCAAAACGGATTCGGCGAACTCCCACTCGTTAAAAACTTCCTTGCTGTTTTCATGAAAAAAGGCGCTTCTTAATGCATCCTTTGTTCCCAGCAGATAAGATTTATCAAATGTTCTGATTTCCATATTTTCTCCTACTACACTTATTCAGGTATAACGTATACGGACGGAAGCAACCTTTGTCATCCGCCATGTAAACGCTCCATGTAACCTACATCCATACCACCCGGTCATACCACTCCGGGTTTTCCGTCCGGTGAGACGTTATAAGCAGCATATGTTCCCGCTTCTGCCGGTCAAATTCTTTCTTAAACAGCCGATACTTTTCTTCATCCAACGCGGAAAACGGCTCGTCCAGCAGAATCAGCGGCCTCCCCGCCAGCAAAGCACGGGCAACCGCCACAGCCTGCCGCTGCCCGCCGGAAATCTGATCCGGCTGTATCTTTGTATCCAATCCGTCCGGCAGCGACCGCATCCATTCACGAAAGCCCAGGCGTTCCATGATTTCTTCGCAGGCCGCCCGGTCAATCCGGGGATTTCCCAAACTGATATTCTCATAGATGCTCATGGGAAAGACGGAATTTTCCATGGAACCATAGGCAGTCAGCGCCGACAGATCCGGAATGGAAGATCCATCCACATAGTACGTTCCATGGGGGCTGGCATACAGGCCCAGCAGCACTTTCATCAGGGTGGTCTTCCCTTTACCGCTTTCCCCGGACAGCAGAACCGTCTCTCCCTTCTTCAGAGAAAGGCAGAAATGGGAAAAGACCTCCTGCTTTCCATCATAGGAAAAATCCAGATCCTTGGCGCGGATTTCCCGCGGTGATCCGGAATATCCATCCCTGGCGGCTTCCTTCTGCTCCCCCGGCAGATCCAGAATCGCCTCCACCCGCCGCAGGGCCGCCCGGTACCGGGTCAGGTTGGACATCCACCGGAAAATCATCTCGATGGGAGTCACCACCTCTCTGGCAAGATACACATACATCACCACCGCACCGATGGACATCCGTCCCTGCAGGGCTGCCATCCCCAGGTATGCCAGCGGCGCATACATACACAGTTTTGCCAGCAGCGTACACCAGGCCCCGCTGAGCATGGACAGCAGTGTGGCCTTTTTCTGAAACCGGCAGTAACGGCGGACATTCTCCGAGAATTTTTCCTTCACCCAGTTTTCTGCCTGATAAGTTTTGACCGTCTCCAGACCGGCAAAAGATTTCTCCAGATTGCCGGTCATGGCACCCAGCGCCTCCCGGGCTCCCTGATGCTGAATGGTCATCCGGTTCAGGATCTGCTGATTCACCGCCACCGACAGACAGACCCCGCCGATGATGCAGACCGTCACACCCGGATCCGTCCGGGCCATCACCCATACGGAGGAAAGAAAAAGACACAGGTTGGTGAGAATCCGGGAGAACATCCCGTACAGCCAGCTGCCCGCCTGGACAGAATCGTTGCGGATCACCGACTGCAGGTTGCCGATACTCTGGCTTTCATAGACAGGATAGGGAATCTCCTTCAGATGCCCCATCAGCTCCATCCGGGCGTCCCGGGCATATTTTTCTCCCATATACCGGGGCACAATGGCCCCCAGCCACCGGAAAATATAGCTGGTTGCCTGGAAAAAAGCGCCCCACAGGATCATGGACATAAGCGCCGATGTTACCCCCAGCTCCAGGGTGTCCGTGATCCGCTGCAGATATACTGCGCCAATACTGCGGAAACAGCCGGAAACGGCATTCAGAGCCAGCGCCAGTACCGCCAGATACCAGTATTTTTTTACAAAATCCCAATAAGGACGTCTTTTCATGGGCCGGCCCTCCTTATAATCTCCTCCCGCACCGCTCCATGTTCCACATGGAGAATCCGGTCAAAGGCGTAATCCATCGCTTCATGGGCCACCATCAGCACGGTACAGTCCCTGTAATGCTCCTCGAACAGCTGCAACACCCGGCTTTTATTGGCCGGATCGATATTTGCCAGAATTTCATCCGCCAGCACGAAGTCCGGGTCAGGCCGGTAAAAGGCCCGGGCAATGTTCAGACGCTGTTTTTCACCCATGGACAGCCGGTCCGGCTGTACCGTCTCCTTTCCGTCCATCCGGAGGCGCTCCAGCAGCAGGCGGACGCGGGATTCGTCATATTCCGGCGCCAGGGCCACATTCTGAAACACATCCCCGTCCAGGATGTTGCTGTTCTGGGAAATATACCGGTACCTGGCAGACATGGCGTCCAGGTGCATGGAGGATGTATCGGTGTCCCCATAGAAAATCCGTCCGCCCGCCGGGCGATACAGACCCGCCGCCAGCTTCAGCAGCGTGGATTTTCCCTGGCCGTTGCCTCCCACGATCAGTACCTTTTCCCCGTAAGGAATCGTAAAACTCACATCCGTAAGAATCTTTTTGTCGCCATATCCGAAACTGACATGCTCAAAACGCAGTGCCGGCCTTTTCTTCGGAGACTCCCGGAGGGAGCCCGCCTCCACCGCCGGATTTTCCAGAAACGGCTTCATGGAACCGATACAGGCTTCCGCCTGCGTCCGGGATTCCAGATGGCAGGCAAACTGATAAACGCCGTTGTTGAAAATATCGCTGGCAAACAGAAAGGAAAACAGGGTGGCCAGCGGCACATCCGGAAGTACCAGAACGCCCACGGCGTAGATCACCAGATACTCCGCCGCCTTGGAGCTGGCCCATACCAGATCCTGCTGGCCGTTGGACCAGACAAACTGCTTCCAGTTCTTTTTCATGATCACCGTTTCCTTCCGGCCGAACAAAGTCAGGAAGAAATCCTGATTGGAGGCGCATCGCACGCTGAGCATGTTTTTCAGGAGCGCAGTCAGGAAATTGGTTCCCTCCTTTTCCGCCCGGATGGCCTCCCGGGCATTTTTCTTCATTTCCCGGGTGAGAAAAACCAGAAGGATCCGCACCACCGCATAGTAGCCCAGAAGAACCAGTGTGATTCTCCACTCCAGCGCCAGAATATAGAGACAGGATACGAAAACCACACAGATCCCTGCGGAAAAATCCACCAGTGCCTGAATGGCTGCCTCCGCGCACTGCAGCGCGTTATTGATGACAATGGTGGCGATGTCCCCAAACTGATAACGGTCCGTCTGTTCCCGTCTCAGCCGGACCATCTGATCTGCCAGCGCCTCATGCAGCGAAATCTGGCAGAAATTTTGTGCTTCTGTCTGCGCATACGGCACCGCCGCTTTACAGGCAATCAGCAGGATCACAAATACTCCCACCTGCCACAGCACAGGAACAAATGCCTCCGCCTCCTGTCCGTTCAGGGCTGCCACCGCCCGTCTGAGAAGCTCCGGCTCCCAGGCGGTCACCAGGGCCAGCGCCAGGTTTGCCAGCAGCAAAAAGAACAGTTTTTGCTTCCATTTTCCGTTCTGATACCGGAACAGAAACCGGTAAATTTTTATCATATGTCTCCCCCTCCGGCAACGATCCTGCTCCTGCGGTTACGGCAGCACCTTGCGGTCCACATAATACCAGTAATTGATTCCTCCCCATTTTTCCGGATCCTGCTCCCAACCGATAAACTCCTGACGGATCTCCTCCGGAAGCTTTAGTTCCTGCAGCATCAGGGGCAGATGCCGGTGGTACTCTTCCTTAAGCCAGGAAAGTCTTCCGGTTTCCTGCGGAAAATTCTCCAAAGTCTTCCGGTACAGGCAGCGGAGAATCGTCAGATAGCGGAAGCGGATTCTGCTCACCTGCTCCGGAATCTTCCTTTCCTCAAAGAATTTCAAAGAATTCTGCAGCGCTTCTACCGCGGCATACTCGTCCAGAGAAAACTTTCTCCTCATGATACTGTTGGGATTGTGAAAATAGCCATACAGTTTTCTGTGGACAGCCACAAACCGCTGACAGACATCCAGCGCCAGAAACGCCACATATTCATCTTCTTGGGTTCTGCCATCTTCCGGATAGCGGATATGGTCGAAGATGGATTTTTTATAAAGCTTTCCCGCCGACATACACCGCGGCCCCTCTCCGGTCCGGTTATAGGCGCGCAGCGCTTCCATCCTGGTATAAACGGTCACACCCCGGTCACTGTGATCAGAGATTTCATCCCCGGAGGTGTCTTCCATTTCACACTGGACAATCTCTGCCTGATATTTCACAGCGGTATCATAGAGGATCTGCAGTGCGTCCGGTGTCAGAAAATCATCTGCGTCCAGGAAAAACAGATAATCACCGGAGGCTTCTTCAAGAAGCTGATTCCGGACAATGGAAACTCCCCGATGAACTTCCCGCCAGACCCGGATCCTGTCATCATTTGCGGCATATGTCTCGAGAACACCAAACGTCCCGTCGGAGGATCCGTCATCCACAACAAGGATCTCCAGATTCGGATATGTCTGGGAAATCACCGAATCCAGACATCTGGAGATAAAGGGCTCCACCTGATAGGATGGAATCAGAACCGATATTTTTTCTTTCCTGTTTTTCATAATCTTCCTCCTGGTTTTCCAATCTTTTTGCTACAGCCGTCAAACGTTCAGCTGCGGCACAATAACATCCAGACATTTTTTCTCCATCCGGGGATCTCTGGATTCTGCCGTGGTGACAATCACCGCCTGCTGGCGGGGCAGTATCACAATCATCTGGCCGTATTTTCCGTCTGCCCTCCAGGAATCACAGGCGCCCTTCCAGAACAGATAGCCGTAACCATACTTTCCATTATCAATCTGTTTTCCGGAAGCCCGTTTCAGATAATCGGCGGGAACCAGCTGGCGACCTTCCCAGCAGCCGTTCTGAAGCAGCAGCTGTCCCACCTTCAGCATTTCCCCGGCGGAAAGAAACAGTCCGCCGGCGCCGAAAGTATATCCTGCCGGATCAATTTCCCAGACAGTAGGACGGATTCCCAGCGGTTCAAAGAGCCGGGGCATCAGATAATCCGTCAGCGTACAGACGCACCGCCGCTGCACCAGCACGCCTGCCAGATAAGGGCCTGCATTGCTGTACAGGAACTCTTCTCCCGGCTGATGCACAAAAGGCCTGGCCAGACAGTACCGCACCCAGTCCGGCTCTTCCATGGTAACCCGCTGTCCGCCCATCAGATACGGTGCGTCCTGGCCCAGCCCCATGGTCAGAAGATCCTTTACCGTGGCCTGTTCCAGATACTCTCCCACTTTCTCCGGAAGTTCTTTTGAGAAGGCATCACACAGCTTTTCGTCCAGCGAAAGCAGGCCTTCCCTCTCGGCGATTCCCACCGCCAGGCTGGTGAAGCTTTTACTGGCGGAATAGATATTGCGACGAATATCTTCCTCCCAGTCTTTTGACAGGAGCATTTTCCCCCGCTGCCACACTCTCAAATTCAACAGGCGAAGCTGATCCTGCTGATTTTCCAGTTTTTCGATATTCATATGCCTCTGTTCTCCTTTCCGTTGGATTCCATCTTTCTTCACAGAGATCTCCGTTTCCCAGACCTCCGGTATTCTGCCATGCTGCCGGTATCCCGGAAGTTCTCTCGGATCTTCTATCGGGGCCATCGGTCCTTCCGTTCCATCAATGGGCCAAAAGGTTCATGCGGTTCTGTCTGATACCAATAAGCTACGCTGGCCACATCATCCTGGCGTTCAAACAATCCGCCATGACTGACACCAATCTGCTGGATCGTCACCCGCAGATCTTGCTGGAATAAAACAGGATCCATGATGTGCCACCGGTAAAAGCCTCTCTGCGGCAGCTGATCATCTGTGTGGTAATCATTATGAATCTCTGTATCGCGGACGGAATAATATGGGTAGCCCAGAAAAGGCGTACAGTATGTATTCTCCACGGTTCTCCCGTTTTCCTGAGTGGCAAAGCTCCAGGCTCCGCCGAAATAATCTTCCGTTCCCGTTCCGCAGATGGTAGGATATTCCCGGTCTCCATCCAGGTAAAATTTTATCTCTCCTTCTCCGTACCAGTACCGTTCCAGAGCCGTCAAAGCCAGGTAAGTTCCCACATACTGTCCCCGACCTTTCACATGATCCAGAATCACATAGTCTCTTTTCTTTTCCGTAATGCGTTCCCGCCTCCAGAGAGCGTGAAAATACCCGCAGTCCTCCGGCATGGACGGCTTCAGGCAGTAATCAATCTGATAAAAAAAAGCCGGAATATCCTCATCGCACTGATTTTCCAGGGTGATCCTGGCTTTTTTCCGGAATGGCATCGGAAAATAGCAGTTGAAGCCTCTGGTGGGATTCACTGCCACCGGCAGAGAATTTACCTGGCAGGCCACGCCGAATCCGCAGCAGAAAAAATCTCCCAGCGGAGACTCCACGGAAGGAGCGTCTTCCTCTTCCCAATACATCCGCAGTACCAGATCCCGCAGTATATACCGGTTTGCCGGGCTCACCTGCCCGGTCACTGTCATCCAGATGTGCTGAATGACCGCCGGGCCCTCAATCTCCGCCAGTGTCACCGTTTCTCCGGCTTTGATCAGCGGAATACAGGGAGATCCTTTCCGGGAAGGGCCCAAAGGGCCGGAAGCCATACCGCCCCGACCCTTTTCTCCTTTTCTGTTTTCCCAGTTGATGCTGCGGGATTGTCCCTGTTTAAGAATTGCCATTGACTCAAGATCTGTCAGGAACATTTTTTATACCTCCGTCAACAAAAAAAGGTTACTATTCTATTTCACCGGAATCTCAATCAATTCCTTGGGCGACGACGCCAGATTTCTGTGTCCGTCTTTTGTCACTACCACGGTATCCTCGATCCGCACGCCGCCGAAGCCCGGCACATAGATCCCCGGCTCCACGGTCTCTGTCATGCCTGCCAGAAGCACCGTATCATCGCTGGGGGACAGTCTGGGACTCTCATGGATAAACAGGCCCACGCTGTGTCCCAGACCATGACCGAAGCAGTCTCCATATCCGGCATCGGCAATGATATCTCTGGCCACCTTGTCCACACTCTTTCCTGTCACACCTTCCCGGATGGCGTCCAGGGCCGCCAGCTGGGCTTTCAGCACCACCTGGTAGATCTCTTTCTGCTTCTCGCTGGCTTTTCCCAGCACCACGGTTCTGGTCATATCGGAGCAGTAGCCGTTCACCAGGCAGCCAAAATCCATGGTGATAAAATCCCCTTCCTCCAGCTTCTTCGTTCCGGGAATCGCATGGGGCATGGAAGAATTCAGGCCGGAAGCCACGATAGTGGAAAAGCTGGTGCCCTCCGCGCCGGCCTTTTTCATCTCATACTCCAGCTCTGCCGCCAGCTGAAGCTCGGTCATTCCCGGCTGAATCTTCTTCAGAACCGCCGCAAAAGCCTGATCACCGATGGCCTCTGCCCTGGCAATATACTCCAGTTCCTCATCCGTCTTGATCCTGCGGAGCGCGTCCACTGCCCCGCCCAGGGGAACCCAGATTTCCACCGGAAGCGCCGCTTTCAGCTTGTCAAACTGCGCGCACAGCAGCGACTGATCCTCATATCCCATGGCAAATCCGGATGCTTTCTCTTCTTTCTGAATACACTCCAGAAGAATCTGCTCCCTTTTATGCCCCATATTTTCCTCGATCACAGTGAAATCACTTTCTTTTCCCGCCTGCTCGGTGTAACGGGAATCCGTCACCAGCACCCGCTGGGTGCGGGAAATATACAGAACACCCTCGCCTCCGCGAAATCCGCTCATATGGCGCATATTATACGGATCCGTAATCAGCATGGCGTCAATCTTCTTCTCCTCCAAAAGTTTCTGTGACATGATAAACTCCTCCTGACTGATAAGTACCGGGCACTCTTGAGATATACCGCGCCCGGTACAACATTCATCACAATGGAAAGTTCTCGCTGCGTGCTTTCCATTGTTTTCTTCTCAAAATCCGGCTGTGCTTTATACAGCTGCCAGCGCCTGATCCAGATCGGCGATGATATCCTCCACATCCTCAATTCCCACGGACAGACGGATCTGATCCGGCAGTACGCCCGCCTCAATCAGCTGCTGATCGTTCAGCTGGCGATGGGTATGGCTGGCCGGATGCAGGATACAGGAACGTGCATCTGCCACATGGGTCACGATGGAAATCATCTTCAGGGCATTGGAGAACCGCATGGCTCCCTCTTTTCCTCCCTTGGGGCCGAAACAGAGAACGCCGCATATGCCATTGGGCATATATTTCTGCGCCAGATCATAATATTTGCTGCTCTTTAATCCGGCATATTCCACCCAGGCCACCTTCTCATGATTTTCCAGGAATTCGGCCACCTTCTGAGCATTCTCGCAGTGGCGGGGCACCCGCAGATGCAGCGTCTCCAGACCCACGTTGGTGAGAAATGCGTTCATGGGGGACTGGCAGGCTCCCATATCGCGCATCAGCTGCGCCGTAGCCTTCTGGATAAATGCCAGCTTTCCGAATTTTTTGGTATAGATAATTCCATGATAGGATTCGTCCGGGGTGGTCAGGCCCGGATATTTGTCCGCATGAGCTTCCCAGTCGAAATTGCCGCTGTCCACAATGCAGCCGCCCATGGCCATGGCATGGCCGTCCATATATTTGGTGGTGGAATGGGTGATGATATCCACGCCAAATTTGAAGGGCTGGCAGTTAATGGGGGTGGCAAAGGTGTTGTCACAGATCATGGGCACGCCGTGGCTGTGGGCCAGCGACACAAACTTGTCGATATCCAGTACTACGCCGGAGGGATTGGATACGGTCTCCGCGAATACGGCTCTGGTATTGGGGCGGAAATACGTCTCCAGTTCTTCGGCCGGAAGATCCTGATCCACCAGGGATGTCTCGATTCCAAACCGCTTCAGGGTCACTGCCAGCAGATTGGAGGTTCCTCCGTACACTTTGGAGGCGCAGATCACATGGCTGCCCGCCTCACAGATATTTGCAACCGCCAGAAGGGTGGCCGCCTGTCCAGAGGATGTCAGCATGGCTGCCACGCCGCCCTCCAGATCGCAGATTTTCTTTGCCACAATGTCACAGGTGGGATTCTGCAGACGGGAATAAAAATAGCCTGCTTCTTCCAGGTCAAATAACTTCCCCATCTCCTCACTGGTGTCATATTTGAATGTGGTACTCTGATAAATGGGCAGAACACGGGCCTCGCCGTTCTTCGGCTGCCAGCCGCCCTGCACACAGATGGTATTGGTCTTCATAGCTTGTGCTGTCTCCTCTCTTTGTAGAATCTCTGGGATTTATTGTAGAACAAAGGGAGGGGAAATGCAAGCATTTCCCCTCTTTCCGTCAGATCCATTCCCCGTTTCTCTGCTGTCCGCTGTATACGCAGCTTCCTTTTCCACAGGACTTGCTGCAGCGGCTGCAGTCACAGAAATGACCGTTTTTTATCTGTCTCACTCTTCTTCTGATCACCCAGCAGGCATACAGAAGAACAAGGGCTGTCAGGATCACTCCCAACACCACACCAAAAATTTCCATAATATCCTCCTTTGGGTTTCCCCTCTTTATAAAATCAGGCTTCCCACCTGATAGATCAGGAAGGTAACCACCCAGGCCACTCCCAACTGAAACAGTGCGGCATAGCCCGCCCACTTCCAGCCTCCGGCTTCCCGCCGGATGGTGCTCAGTGTGGCAATACAGGGTATGTACAGCAGACAGAACGTCATCATACAGTAGGCGTTCAGCGAGCCAAATCCCATATTGCCCAGTACGCCTGTCAGAGTGATCATACCGGTCTGGGAAGTGATATTCGCCACTCCAAAAAGTACGGAACAGCTGGACACCACCACTTCCTTGGCGGAAACACCGGCGATCAGTGCCACCACGATCTGCCAGTAGCCGAGACCCAACGGTTTGAAGATCGGAACGATGAACCGGCCGATCATGGATCCGAAGCTCTGACTGATCTCCGTGGTATAGCCGTGCAGTCCGAAGTTCAGGATAAACCACATGATGACGGAAGCCACAAAGATGGTCGTTCCTGCCTTGGTCAGATAATCTTTCACTTTTTCATACACATAGATCCAGATGGTATGGGCGCTGGGCGCCTTATATTCCGGAAGCTCGATCAGCAGGCTGTATTCTGAGGTCTGTTTATCAAAGACATGGACCAGATACGCCACTACGATGGCTACCACGATACCCAGCACATACATGGAGTAAGCCGCGATCATGGCGTGGTCGCCGAAAAACATCTGGGCAAACAACACATAGACGGTAAGCCGGGCGCTGCAGGACATAAAGGGCGTCACCATCATCGTCCGAATCCGGTCTTTTCTGTTCTCCAGTGCCCTGGAAGCCATGATGGCAGGCACCGTACAGCCGAATCCCAACAGCATAGGGATAAACGCCCGTCCCGACAATCCCAGTTTTCCCATAACTCCGTCCATCACATAAGCTGCCCGGGACATATATCCGCTGTCCTCCAGCAGACCGAGCGCCAGAAACAGAATACAGATATTGGGAAGGAATGTCAGCACGGTTCCCACACCGGAAATGATTCCGTCTGTCAGAAGCGAGATGACGGCCGCATTGACCCCTACGCCGGCAAGCGCGCTGCTCACCGTCTGAGACAGCCAACCCATTCCCATACTCAGATAGTTTTTCAGCCAGTCACCGATAGTAAAGGTCAGGAAAAACACCACGGCCATAATCACCAGAAATACTGGAATTCCCCAGAACCGGTCGGTCAGAACCCGGTCGATCCTGTCGGTTGCCTCTGCTCTCCGATTTTTGTTCACCAGAACCTCGGCAATGATTTCATCAATAAAATCATATTTTTCATTGATGATCCGGGACTCATAACTCTGATCCGTCACCCCCGGAATATCCAGCGGATATCTGTGGCAGATCTCCTGATCCTGCTCCAGAATCTTGATGGCGTGCCAGCGGCTCCTCCTGATATCCGGATAGTTTTCTTTCAGGGCGGCCCGGATCACATCAATCTTGTCCTCAATCTCATCACTGTACACCATGGCATAATCCTTGTGGTGATCATGCTGATGGGTGCTTTCTTTCTCTGCCTTGTCGTGATGGTGGATCAGCGGCGCTTTCTCAGAAAAATCTTTGTGATGCACCACCGCGTGCATCAGAATATCCAGGCCCTTTTTCTTTCTGGCACTGACGGGAATCACCGGGATTCCCAGCATCTCCGGCAGCCGGTGCAGGTCGATTTCCATCCCCCGCTTTTCCACAATATCCATCATGTTCAGCGCCATAACCACCGGTTTTCCCAGTTCAATCAGCTGCAGTGTCAGATACAGGTTTCTCTCCAGAGCGGAGGCATCCACCACATCGATCACCACATCCACATCATCGCTGAATATACACTGGCGGGCCACCTTTTCCTCCATGGTGTAGGAGGTAAGGCTGTATGTACCCGGCAGATCGATCAGCTTCATCTGGTAATCTTTGTACCGACAGCTTCCCTCTACCTTTTCCACCGTCACTCCCGGCCAGTTGGCCACCTTCAGATTCGCGCCCGTATAGGCGTTAAACAGGGTAGTTTTTCCACAATTGGGATTTCCGATAAATCCTACTCTCAGTTCTTTTCCCATAGCTCAGGCCTCCTTTCTGACCTGAATATGGTCTCCGATATACTTTCCCACCGCAAACCGGGTTCCTCTGATTTTAATGATGACGGCTCCGTGTTTTTTCTTGTTCATCACAGTCACCGAGGATCCCAACGTAAGACCCAGCGCTTCCAGCCGCCGTTCGGTCTGAACCGGAAGTTCCACCTGGTCCACCACATAGGTCTGCAGCATTTCTCCTTCAGTCAGTTTCATTTTTGTCAGCTCCATACGAATATGCAGCGGAAAACCCGCTCCATGAGTTTTCCACTGTCTCAAGTCAGATACCGCCGGCCGGCGGCACGTTGTCAGTTTATCTGTTTTTCCGGTAGATTACCAGAAGACCTTTCAGCAGCAGGTCGTCATCCAGAATGATCTTCTCCCTGCAGTACGGAATGATGCATTTCGCCAGACCGCCGGTGGCCACCACCGTGGCATCCTCGCCCAATTCCTCTTTCATTCTGGCAATCACGCCGTCCACACAGGCAGCATTTCCGTAAATCACGCCGCTCTTCATACAGTCAACTGTATTTTTCCCGATAATCCGTTTTGGCGGCTCCAGATCGATTCCCTGCAGCTGAGACGCTCTCGCGGTCAGCGCATCCAGGGAAGTGCGGATTCCCGGAAGAATCATTCCTCCAAGATACTTTTTGTTTCGGTCTACCGCAGATACCGTGGTGGCTGTTCCCATATCGAAAATAATCAGCGGCAGCGGATATTCATTGATTCCCGCCACGGCGTCCACCACCAGATCGCTTCCCAGCTGGGCCGGATTGTCAATAAGAATATTCAATCCCGTTTTAATACCGGCTCCTACCACCAGGATTTCCTTCTTCAAAATCTTTTCCGCCGCCATTTTCACCATCATGGTAACCTGGGGAACTACGGAGGAAATGATTCCTCCCTCCAGCTGTCCGGGTAAAATATGGTAGATGTCCAGAACATTTTTTATAATAATGGCATATTCCAGATCGGTCTTGCTCCGGTCTGTGGAGAGTCGTTCAATAAAATATGTCTTTTTCTCATCCACACAGCCCACTACAATATTGGTATTTCCTATATCAATCGCTAAGATCATGTGTCATACTCCTATGTTCTGCATTACCTTTCTGTTCATCAGCACCCGGCACACCATCCAGGTGAGAATGGCCGCCACCACTGCTTCCGGCACTCCGTTGATCCCGATGATTCCCAGGATAAATCCATATACAGCCGTGGACGCCACCTGATTGGCCGCCGCGTAGGCATCACGGAAAAACAGGAAAATCAGGTTCATTACCAGCAGGGTATTTACCAGGGAACCGGCAATGCCGGCCAGAATCAGTCCCAGCTGAGAAATCCCCTCTCTGATACGGAGTTTTTTTATCAACCGGTATACCCAGTAGGGTACCACGCCAACCAGAATTCTGGGAATGAAGCAGATAATCAGGCTTCCGATTCCTCCGCTGTACTCGCCCAGGGAATAGAAGGGTGTAAATACGAAGGATGTCACCGTAGGATTCATGGTATTGTTGATAAAGCTGGTGAGTCCGAAGACAAAGCCCAGTGCCGCTCCCTTTTTCGGTCCCAGCATCAGGGATCCGATAATCACCGGCACATGGATAATCGTGGCTCTGGTGAAGCCCAGAGGGATATAGCCCAGAAACGGCACGAATGCCATCAGGACGATCACGGCGGCAAAAAAAGCCATCTGTGTCATCCCTTTGATCTGGTTTCTCTGGTCTTCTCTTCTGTTGTTTGCGGTTGCTGCTGTTGTTCTGTTCATAATAGCCTCCTTGTTACTATTCCCGTATGGTTCTCCCAAGAGAACCCGCATCGGGATACAATACATTATGGCAGGTTGACAGGTTCCTCTGGCCGCCATCCCCGCCGGGATACGGCCTCAGCTTTTCGGCAGGATTTCCGGCCTCAGTGCTGTTTTTTGGAGATGATCTCCAGAATTTTATCGAGAATACGGACTGCGGTCTCCTCCTTGCTCATCAGGGGAAGCCCGGTTTCCTCCTTCTCTGTAATCAGAGTCACCACATTGGTGTCGCCCGCGAATCCGGCTCCCGGTACTTTCAGATTGTTGGCCACAATCATATCCAGGTTCTTTTTCGCAAGCTTTGCTCTGGAATTACCCAGCATGTTTTCCGTCTCCATGGAAAATCCGCAGAGAAACTGTCCGGGACGTTTCTTACTTCCCAGGCTGGCAAGAATATCTTCCGTTCTCTCCAGCCGGATTTCCGCGGTATCCTCCGTTTTCTTGATTTTTTCACTGCTGACACTGGCGGGACGGTAATCGGCCACTGCGGCAGCTTTTATCACAATATCCTGATCAGGGAACGCCTTTGTCACAGCTTCATACATCTCATGGGCTGTGGTGATCTCCACCGTCTTCACAAACCGGGGCGGCGCGATGCTGGTCTTGCCTGTCACCAGGGTCACATCCGCGCCCCTCAGACTGCAGATCTTCGCCAGGGCATATCCCATCTTCCCTGTGGAATGGTTGGTCAGATAGCGGACCGGATCCACCGGTTCTCTGGTTGGCCCCGCCGTCACCAGAATCTTTTTCCCGGCCAGATCTTTTTCAAAAGCAATGCTGCGCTCGATATAGTCCACCAGTACCTCCGGTTCCGGAAGCTTCCCGGCGCCCACATCCTTGCAGGCCAGCAGTCCCACCGCCGGCTGCACGATCTCATAGCCGAACCGTTCCAGCTTTTTCAGGTTGTCCTGCACAATGGGATTTTCAAACATATTGGTGTTCATGGCCGGCGCAACAATCTTCGGACAGCGGCAGGCCATCACCGTGGTGGTCAGCATATCGTCGGCAATTCCGCCGGCCAGCTTTCCGATCACATTGGCAGAAGCCGGAGCGATCATCACCACATCCGCCTGCTTTGCCAGCGACACATGCTCCACACTGAACTGGAAATTCCGGTCAAAAGTATCCACCAGACATTTGTTTCCTGTCAGCGTCTCGAAGGTAATGGGGTTGATAAAATTGGTGGCATTTGCTGTCATCAGCACATGCACATTGGCGTGAAGCTTGCCAAGCATACTTGCAAGGCGGACAGCCTTGTAGGCGGCAATGCTTCCGCTTACGCCCAAGAGCACTGTTTTCCCTCTCAGCATAATTTCCTCCTATTCTGGCCGTATGGCCATAAAGGTATCCCCTTGTGGGATTTCCT
>ERZ1643246.851-NODE-851-length-36306-cov-32.947836_pt1 | contig 36306 bp, 38 predicted proteins | sample MGYA00579265_ERZ1643246 | MGnify/ENA primary metagenome ERZ1643246 (study PRJEB29033, sample SAMEA4952261) | chicken gut metagenome | biome: Broiler Chicken; feature: Gastrointestinal Tract; material: Caecum | place: Ireland | collected 2018 | study: Broiler...
TGACTTTATTGATGAGAGATTTGGAAAATCTGGAAAAAGGACGGGAAGAGGGACGGAAAGAAGGAATCAAGGAAGGAAGAAAGGAAGGAAGAAAGGAAGGAAGAAAGGAAGGAAGGGAAGAGGGTATTTATGGAATGGTAGCCGCATTGAAAGAGCTTGGCATTCCAACCCAGGTTATACTGGAAAAACTTCAGGAAAAATTCCATTTGACTTCTGATAAAGCAAAAAAATATTTATAATTAATAGCAAGCGGTTTCGGAAGGGTTTCTCCAGAGCCGCTTGCATACTTTTTCGAGATACTTGTGGGTGTCATGCTTTGACACAATAGGAGATCTTTTTGAATACGGAAAGCAGCAAGGCAGATGTCAGTGAAGAGCTTCGATTCTTTCTTGATTATGTTGCCGGACGAAAAACAGAAACCGGATATGTAAGGAAACTTGAAGATGCCGTCAGAGAAGCAAAGAAGAACCGTGAATGGAGGCATGAGTATATGACTTTATTGATGAGAGATTTGGAAAATCTGGAAAAAGGACGGGAAGAGGGACGGAAAGAAGGAATCAAGGAAGGAAGAAAGGAAGGAAGGGAAGAGGGTATTTATGGAATGGTAGCCGCATTGAAAGAGCTTGGCATTCCAACCCAGGTTATACTGGAAAAACTTCAGGAAAAATTCCATTTGACTTCTGATAAAGCAAAAAAATATTTATAATTAATAGCAAGCGGTTTCGGAAGGGTTTCTCCAGAGCCGCTTGCATACTTTTTCGAGATACTTGTGGGTGTCATATTTTGACACAATAGGAGATTTTCTTGAATACGGAAAGCAGCAAGGCAGATTTATGAGATAAGGGATACTTTTGCATATACCGGCTGGGAGGAATCCTAATTGATGTTGGATTTCTTCCGGCCTTTTCTGTGCATTATGGCATAAATGAAACTCCGTGGCACAAAATGGCACAAATGGGACTCCGTGGCACAAAATGGCACAAATGGGACTCCGTGGCACAAAGTGGCACAAATGAAACTCCGTGGCACAAAGTGGCACAAATGAGACTCCGTGGCACAAAGTGGCACAAATGAAACTCCGTGGCACAAAATGGCACAAAGTGGCACTGGTGTAACCTTTGACAGTGTGCTATGATAAAATCACCGGAAGTGGATAAGAGAAAGAACGATATTCACGGAAGGAAAAAAGATTAAAAGGGTAAAAGCATCAATACAGGGCCGGCAATCTGCCGATCTATGTAAGGGTGCTTTTTTTGTACCCTTTCGATGGGAAGGAGAGGATGCATATGTGGGTATAAAAGCAGATACATACCTGTGTCAGAGTTTGACACCAAAAACGGAGAAGAGAAGATGCAGAAAAAAAGAAGAATGAAAAAAGTCAGGAAAGCCGCAGGATATGCTATGATCGCTGCGGTATTTTTATTGCTCTTATGGTTCATCCGGGATCTTAAGCCATATGTAGTGCTGTCAGGCTCGATGGAACCTGCAATGCCAGTTGGATCTCTGGCAATTGCGGACAGTTCCAAGACACAGGTCAGTGCTGGTGATGTAGCTGCTTTTGTCAGAAATGGACAAACAGTGACACACAGGATTATCCGCGTCACAGATGATGGATATATCACGAAAGGTGATGCGAACGAGAATGCAGATACAGGAGTAATACAATCACAGGATATTCTTGGCACTGTCATTTGCTGTATACCATATTTGGGATACGGTGTCATGTGGCTGCAGGAATACCGGATTCTGGTTCTGGGATGTGTAGTACTTTTGCTTATTTTTGCACTGCTTTTCACTGGAAAGGAAAAGAAATCTGGGAAGCAGAGAAAAGATCCGCTGAGAACTGAAAAAGCAGAAAAAGGAGAATTAAAACTATGAAGAGAAAGAAAATCGCAGCATTTTTAATCGCAGGAACGTTATGTGCAGCAATGGCAGCCGGAAGTGCGGCAGCATATCTTACGGACAAGGATGAAGTAACCAACCAGTTTACCGTAGGCCGCGTAGAGATCGATGGAGAAGAACCGAACTATACTCCGGATCCGGACGGAAAAACCAATGATATTGTACCGACACAGGAGATTGCAAAAGATCCGCAGATCGAAAATGTTGGTAAGAACGATGCATATGTATATATGGATGTGTCCGTTCCGATCGCACGGGTTATCACTGCAGATGCTGACGGAAATCGCCAGAACGGTGGCGTGGCGAAAGAAACAGAACTGTTTACGATGAATAACGTATCCAAGAAGTGGACTCTGATGTACTCCCGCCGCTCCGGAGATAACATGGTATATGTGTACAGCTACAACGAAATCCTGGCTCCGGGTAAAACCACAGATCCATTATTCACATCCATCACATTTGCGAATGTGATCGAAGGCCAGATCGATGATCAGCAGTTTGACGTACCGGTGAATTTCTATGCGATCCAGGCGCTGAATACCGGAGAAGGAACCAGTGTACCGGCACAGGCAGCGGACGCATGGGAAAAATATATGAACCAGAACGATGGCCAGCCAGGCGATGTGGTTATCCAGTCTGATGAAGCAAACACAGAAGAACCGGGTCTTGCAGACGAAGGAACAACGGATGAGCCGTCAGCTGGAGAAGCGACAGAAACTCCGGATGGAGCCGAAGTAGAAGAAGGTAATCTGGATGAGGCTGGTCTGGCATAACATACCTGATACAGTTTAAGGGATATCTTCCGGCGGAATCAAAGGAATGTCCGGAAGCCGCCGGAAGATATGACAGAAAGGCAGGACAGCATGCAGAAAAAAAGAGTTATTTTAACAGCCGCAGGATTTCTGATTTGCGGCGTCATTGCTGTGGTTAGTGCTGTATCTGGTTCTGCAACGGCATATTTGTCCGACAAATTGCAGATCAATAATCAGTTCACGATCGGGAAAAATACAACTACCATTGAAGAGGAGTTTCCAACTCCTACTCCCGTACCACCAGGCGGAAGCGTCACAAAAAAGGTAAGCGTCCGGAACCAGGGGGATGTCCCTTGCTATGTGAGAGTGATGCTTACCTTCAGCGAGGACAATGTGTCCCTGGAAGGAGTTGACACAGAAAACTGGGTGGTTGGAGAAGATGGATATTATTACTACACACACGTTGTAGAAGTAGGTGACAGCACGACAGACCTGTTCGAAAGCGTAACAATCAATGGCGAGGCAGAGGCAACAGAAATTCGCGTAAATGTCTATGAAGAATCTGTGCAGACGACAGACGGGTCTGTGACATATGAGGATTATGAAGAAGCTTGGGCGCACTACGGAGGAGGTGAGTAAGCATGAAGAAAAAAATCATGGCTGCAGCAGGTGCGCTCTTAACCGCATCCCTGGGGATTGGCGGAGCTTATGCGTATTATCAGGATTCAGTTTCTGTGCAGAACCACATCAGCACAGGAGATGTTAATATTGGAATCCAGGAATACCAGATAATTGACGGCAGCGAAGCGAAATATGATACAGAAGAAAACCGGTTTGTACTGCCATCGGAAGTTGTATCGAAAATCCCACGGATCACAAATTATGCGGAAACCTGTTATGTGCGGGCAAAGGTGGCACACAATTCAGATTCCGTGTCAGAATCTGACACGGGGACCTATGTGCTGACGGACGATGCTCTCTCTGGCATATCTGATCAGTGGATCAAGAAAGGGGAGTATTATTATTATACAGAACCGCTGAAAAACGGAGAATCTGTAGACCTGTTTGACAGTGTAACAATACCGGCAGAGTGGACAGAAGCATCCTCAGACACCGCTCTTGCCCTTACTGTAACAGCAGAAGCAATCCAGGCAGCCAATTACACTCCGGATTTTCAGTCTGATGCCCCCTGGGGCGACGAAGAAATCGAAATTTGCGTACATGAGCAGAACAATGCAATTACGGAGGTCAGCAGGGATTACCAGAAGATGACAGTTACTTATGAGGGGGCTGCCCGGAACCTTGTTGCGGTTCCGGAAGACTTTTTCTATCATTTTGGTTCAGCAATGCCCGGAGACAGTTTTTCTGACAGCTTTGAAATTTCAAATACAACGTCCACGGAAGCAGAATTCTTTTTCCGGACAGAAACACCTGGAGGACTTACTGAGGATGAAATGGATCTGCTGCGGCAGTTCCAGCTCACGATTACACAAGAAGGGAAGACAATATATTCCGGAGATTTGGAGGCGTTGTCACTCAACAGCAATATCAGTCTTGGAACCTACCAGCCGGGAGAATCAGGAAGCATTATGTTTACTGTATCGCTTCCGGCAGAACTTAAAAATGCGTATGCGCTGAGAGACACTTATGTGAACTGGATCTTTTCTGTACAAGGCGCGGAAGAAGTAGAGGAAAGCCAGGATGGACCGGCAATCGAACAGATGGCTGCACCGAAAACCGGCCTGGAAAATCCTGCTGTCACTGTACCGTTGCTGCTGGCGGCTGTGACCGGAATCGGTACAGTATACTTGTATCGCAGGAAGGAGGGATCAAAACATGAAGTGGAAACGTAAGATCGGGCTGCTGCTGGCAGGAGTGCTGACGTTTGCCGGATTTGTCTCAGCAAAACCGGCAGAGGCGGCAGCTGGATTTGCGGATATTGGAACCGCGCCCAATACTTATGTGGTAGAAGAAGGCTATGAAGTAGATGGTGATTATAACTTTACACCGGAAGTAACGAACCAGACGCGTATGACATTTAATGGCGCCTGGGATAACACCTGGTGTTCCCGCGGGCAGCAAAATGTTGGGATTGTAACTTCCTATTGGCCAGAGGCGGATACTTCAGGATGGAGCAATACAAGAAGCGCCGTGCTGACCAATGAAAAGAAGGGAAATCTTTCCGTTGATTTTGAAAACGTCGGGGAATATCAGGGAGAACAGGTCAATATGAGGCTGACCTTGAAAGACTGGTCCTATTTTGACAATCTGCCCTATGAGGATTATGCAAATGTTATTGTGACAACAGGGTATGGAGATGGTTATCCGGTAGTCGATACCGTCTGCCTGAAATATATTACCGTTGAGTTCAGCTATTATAAACAGAACGGGGAAAGCTTTTCGGTCAAGGGACATTATACGATGAATGACTTGGATTATGGACAGGGCTTTCAGGTAATTGAAAACGGGAATACCGTTGGGCTGTACTGTACACAGGATGCTGCGGACAGAATGGGATATGATGCCGGAAGCGGAATCATATGGTCTGAGGACACCGGCACAACACCGGAGAATACCAATGGATGGGTGACATACCTGTTTGATGGGTCGCGCGTGACTATGCGATGGTGGGATGGAACGTCCAATCCCAAGACAGAACCGTATCAGTATGGGGCGTCTGACGTATCAAAGTGGCCAGATCTGCCTGACCGCCTTCGAACAAATATGTACCGGTATTATCAGGGGGCAAGCCGCACCTGGGTTTCCCAGGATGTGAAGTCTACCTGGAATTCTGCAGAATTTGGATATTTTGCGGAAGCTGCGATACGGTTTTCTACAAAAGCCAATGTAATTGTCGAAAAAGCGGATGCGGAAACCGGAGAAGCATTGGCCGGTGCGGTTTTTACATGCTATGAATGGACGGGAAGCAGCTGGAAGAATATCGGTAATTTAAGTTGGCGATCCGGAGAACGGAATTATATGAAGACTGGCCTCGAACGGACATCTGCCAACCAAGGGAAATTCAAAGTTGCAGAAACTCAGAATCCAGAGGGTTATACAGGCACCTGGGAAAAGGAATTCACGATCACGGAGGAGGGAACCGTTACATTAAAATACGAAGCTGAAAACAGCCGCAAAACCGGGAAGATAACGATTCAGAAATCAGATGCGGAAAACAGTGCGGCGATTACCGGCGCAACGTTCCAAATTGTTGCGAAGAATGACATTAAAACATCTGGCGGAACGCTGTTGGTGAAAGCTGGTACTGTTGTTGATACATTAACCGTAACTAATGGCACGGCAACCTCAAAAGATCTGGAGCTTGGAACTTATACTGTAAAAGAAACGGCTGCAGCCCCAGGCTATGTATCAACCGGACAAAGTAAGGAGGTTACCTTAAGCGACAGCCAGGCAAATGTAACAGTAAGCTATCAGAACACACCGAATCAATTGATTCTGCAGAAAGTAAGCAAAAATGACGGTGGTGTTCTGGAAGGCGTAGATTTCAAAATCTGGTTAAAGACAGACGGGGAAGACAAAGCAGAGACTTATACCACGGACAAGGATGGGAAAATTACCCTGAAAAGGCTTGCAGCCGGAACCTACTGTTATCAGGAGACCAAGACGCTGGACGGCTATCTGCTTGATGATACAGTAAGGGAATTTACCGTAGGCAACGATGGTAAAATCAACGGCCAGGCTTCTGTTACACTTACCGTTGAGAATGACTATATTAAACTGGATCTTTCAAAAGTAGATGCGTCGACGGGCGCTTATGTGTCGGGAGCAAAAATGGCGCTGTATTTTGGCGATACGAAAGTTGCTTCCTGGACATCCGGAAGGTCAGCATACCGTGTTGAGAAAATTGCGCCAGGAGAATATACGCTTGTAGAAGAAGAGGCTCCGGACGGATATCAGCTTGCGGAATCCATTACCTTTACGGTAGAAAACAAATCCGAGGTACAGAGCATTTCCATGAAAGACCTGAAGTATACGGATCTGAAAGTGGTGAAAAAAATCAAGGCAGATGAAATCACCTGGGCGCATGGAAATCCGACGTTCATGTTTACCGTAGAAGGAACAGATCTTTTTGGAGAAGAGCACAGATATCAGAAATATGTGACTTTTACGGAAGAATATGTAGAGAAGAATACAGATGGTGAAGGCTATGTCGAAGCATCCGTAACATTCCAGGATATCCCGATGGGATCCGCGTATGAGGTATCGGAACTTCAGGTTCTGCGCTATGGTCTGATTGCAGTGACAGGAACAGATAACGTGACGATTCAACAGCTTTCAGAACCAGCGTACGGACTTGCCCCATCTGAAATTTTCAGCATATCGGCGGATCTTGAGAAGAAACCAACCGGAACATCAATCACATTTGAAAACAGGAAATACCGCTGGGATGATTACTCGCATAACAGCATTGTTGAGAATATTATTCCGGTAGAGAAATAATCCTGAAAAAATGCGGTGTCAGACTTTGACACGGTTCTGACACCGCGAGGAGGTGAAAGGGTGAAAAAAGCGGCGATATGTCTGCTTATGGGAATTTTGTTGCTGCTTATGAGCATATTGCTGCCAGGTATATGGCAGGAATATCAGCTGTACCAAGAACAGGTCAATCTGATCAGCGGGTACATGAAGGAACCAGATCCGGAAGAAGAGGATGGCCAGGAGCCGGAAACAGAATCCTCATCGGGAAATGAGGCGATGAATGAATATACGCCGATGCACCGTAAGTATGATTTTGACGGCTTGAGAGAAATTAATCCGGAGATCATCGGATGGATTTATGTACCGGGCACACAAATTGATTATCCGATCTGCAAAGGATCCGATAATAGCTATTACTTAACGCACAGTTTTCGCAGAAACAGGAATGCGTTGGGAGCTGTTTTTGCTCCGGCAGATACTGCAGAGAATCTGAGTGATGCTCACACGATTTTATATGGACATAACATGCGATCAGGAAAAATGTTCGGGGAGTTGTCAAATTATGGACAGGAATCCTTCCGCGACCAATATCCTTTCGTCTATATTTATACACCTGAAAAATCGTATACCTGTACTGTATATGCTGCATACCGGACAAGATATGACAGTGAGGTATATACCATTGGATATGAAACAGATACAGAAGTTTACCGGAAATGGATTGATGGGACTGTGAAGAACGCAGCTTATGACTGTGGGATTGCACCGACAGGGCAGGAACAGATTTTCACCTTATCTACCTGTGTGGATTCAGGATCAGCAAAAGACCGTTTTGTCGTACAGTGTGTTGTGACAGATCAGATCGTACTGACAGATGGAGGGGAAGCGGGATGAAGAAAAAAATCAGAAAACTGGTTTTAGCAGCAGCGTTCTGCGGATTCCTAGCTTTTTTTCTTCCGATTGCGGGCGCTGCGCTTAGCAGAAAACCGTCTTTAGACAGTGAAACACACAGTATAAATACAGGGCAAATCAATAGGCCTGAGAGCAGTATGTCAATAAGTGAAAGCCCATCGGGGCCAGACATTGAAGCAGAAGAGGTTGATTTGGACCGCATAGAATCTGTGTCAGAAACTGACACAGAAAAAACAGAAGAGACAGTTGTACCGTCGGCGCAGACCGGCGATGATGCATCTGTCTTATTTTTTGGCCTTTTTTTCATTAGTGGAGCGTGTCTGATAGTTTTGAAGAAAGCGAAGAGAGGTTTTTTTTATGGATGAATTAAAAAATGTGCAGTTCAGTTCTGTTTCCGGAACAGATCTTATGCAGAGAATGAGTAAAATCTATGAAGAGCGTGACAAAGAGTATGAGCAATTAAGCGCTCAGTACCAACAGCGGGAAGATGCACTGGAAAAAATCACGAAGACTTTGGAATCACAGAAGCAGCGGCAGGATGCAAAAGAAAAGAATCTGACGGAGCTTGAAGAAAAGCTGCAAACGATCAAAGTAAGCCTGGAGGATCGTACTGCAGTGCTTCAGGAAAAAGAAGCGGAACTTTTGCAAAAAGAAGAGGATTCAAAGAAAACGATTGAAAAAGAATATCGGAAGCTTCAGGAAGACATCGAAGCAGCAGAGGCGCAAAGACAGATCGAACGAAATGAAATAAGAAACCAAAAGCTTGCATTGGAACGCGAGCGCGGGGAAGTCCGGGCGATGAAGCAGCAAGTATATTTTGGCGTGTCAGAGTCTGACACAGAAGAGCTGGAACAGGAACTGACAAAATGCAGGGAACAGGCCAACCGTCTACAGGAGGAGCTGCAGGAGAAAGAAGAAGAGATTTTCAAAATAAAATCAGAACGTGCAGCCATGATCCAACCGGAGCATAGCTATTCAGAGGAAGACGTGGAGAATATGAAAAAACAGCTCCAGGAGATACAGAAAGAAAAAGGAGAACAGCTGAAGAAAATCATCGATCTCACCAGTGAATTGAATCGGCTGAAGGAAGAAAAACAAGATGGAACAACAGAAGAAGTGCCGGACAGGCTTTCGCCAGAACAGATGGAAGAGTATCTGAAATCGCAGAAGGATTTCTCCAATGTATATACGCTGCATACGGAGGATGGTGAAATTGTTACTTCGCTGAGGGGAAATATCCATTTTCGGTTTGTATTTAAAGCGGTACCATTTTTTGATCTCTGCGTACAGCGGGAAGAAACAGAACAGCTGAAGGAAACGATCTATGAGCTTAATATGAGGTACAATTACAAATTCCTGTATGATCGTGACCGGTCAGAAGCGGTGCTTAGCTGCGCGTATCTTCCAGACGTCACATGTGAGGAGCTGATGTATCAGGCCCTGGAGGCTGCTCAGTGTATCGCTGCAGAATAAGGAGGCTGGGCCGATGGAAATGATTTTGCAGAATCCATATTATCTTGTTTCCGGCATTGCTGGGATTGCAGCGGTTGGGTTTATCCTTGCAGCTGTTATTTTTTTGTTTGCAGATCGTAAAAAGCAGAAAAGCAAAGCGTTGGAGGAAAAAGAAGAGGAAGAAAAGGCTTATACGAGGGAACAACTTCGCGTAATGCATTCCCATCCTTCAAAAGAGACTCCTGATCCGGAAACAGAGGAAGAATTGAAACAAAGGATTATTGAAACATATCAACGCAGTGCAGGCCTTAGGGAAACCATGGAGACTCTTGCTGATACATATCAGGGCGCTTTTGCCGGCAATATCAAAAATGCCAGACGATATTTGACAGAGAGCAGATACAAGGACTATGAGACTGCATTGAATTATTTATTTGATGGAGTATCTGCAGAGAAGCTGAAACAGGATCTGTTGCAAATGGAAATTGTGAAGCATCGAAGGATAGAAGCAAAAAAGTGAGGATCTGGTATGAAGTACAAAAACTATGCTGTCCTGTACGGGAAAATTCTGTGGATTTCGAGTGCAACGGAGATTGTCGATAAGCGAAAACGCAGCACAGCGATCTGCCGTTATCTTTTACAGATTCCGAGGCCAAATCGGAAAGAGTACGATTATGTCATTTGCACTGCATTTGGAAACCGTGCATGGTATGCGATGCAGCACATGAGAACCGGAATGTGGCTGACCGTTGTAGGACATATACATTCTGATTACACAACATTGGAAGGTGCCGTAAGTCTGGCCGTGCATTATCAAAAAATAAGGGCAGGCAGCATAAATGGGGAAAGGAGAAACACAAAACATTATGAAAAAATGGAAACAGAAACTTAAATATATGACGGCGGTGGCTTCAGGGGCGGGAGCGCTTTGTCTGGGAAGCGTACCAGCGGCAGCGGCAACTCCCTCCATGCTGATTGGGGAAGTAAGACCTGTAAATATTGTAATACCTGTAGTTGCTGTCGTGATATGCTGTATTGCATTTTTGTATGGAAAATTTCATAAGAGGGATGATGATTGATGGAAGGAAGGGGACATATGATGGGAAACAAAAGCAGAAAACACATGAATCGAATTTCGAACATTGCCAGAAGAAGTTTTTACCTGGCGATGCTTGTTCTTGCCATGTATTGTAATACCTATCCAGCCTACGCAACAGATGCAACGACTGCCCTCACTGGTAAATTTGATATCTTTTACAGCCTTGTGTCTACAGTGATACAGTCTATTGGCGGAATTATATTGGTATGGGGCGCTTTTGAGTTCGGAAACTCCATGCAACAGCAGGAGGGAGGCGCGACTACACGCGCGCTGCAGAGAGTAGGGGGCGGATTGGTGATGCTGGTTGCTCCTGCGATTGCGTCAGCTATGATGTAGGCATGGAATTGGCGTCAGCAGAACGCGGCGCCTGCAGAAATAAGGAGAGCGTATGATAGACAGTATAATCAGTGCGATTACAAGTATTTTGAATGGCTCTCTGCTGTTTCAGCTGGGAATTGGTATCTGGAACGGGCTGATTGGATATGCCTGGGATATTTTACAGACGAATCCACAAAATCTTGCGGATGGCATGCTGTGGGACACGGCAGACGGAATCTTCCAGCTGCTGCAGATCGTAGGTGCCTCACTTATGACAGTACTGTTCCTGATCAATTTTGTCAAAGAAACGGCAGATATCAGGCATAACACAACACTGGAAAGTGCTTTTCTGATGATCCTGAAACTGATCATTGGCAATGTTGTCCTGCTGAACCTAAAATCTATTATTCTTCTCGTAATCGGGATGGAACAAGACCTTCTGGGGATCGTTGCACCATCTGGAAGCGCAAGCCTCCAGCTTACAATACCGGGGCTTGATGACTGGGAGATGTCTGCGCAGGGCGCCGTCCTGGGATTCTTATTGGGATTCCTTTTTATTATTGTTGCAGTAGGAGGAACCATTGTGATCCTGTGGACTGCATATGGAGTATTTTTCAAAATATTTTTCTATATCGCTACTGCGCCGCTTGCAATGTCTACGATTTTGGGTACACAAGGGATGAGTCACAGTGCATATGCCTGGATCAAGACGTTTCTATGTGCGCTGGGAGAATTAGCCGGAATGATTTTAATGCTGCGTTTGGGCGCTGCATTGATCAACGCGCAGGGCTTTTTTCCGGCGCTCCCGGAAGGGGGCATTTGGGACATTTTAGGCATGCAGGTTTGGGGAGGACTGCAGTGTACATTAAGTATTATCATTATCGTTGGAGGAGTCAAGTCTGTGGATTCTCTGATCCGGCGTGCCTTTGGGTTTTGAGATGTTGTCGTGAAAGGAAGGTAAATGATTGATACAGATTAATGAAAATTTTGAGAAAGCATATAAAGACAGCATGGCAAAGGGTTTTTCCATTCGGGAATTATTAACCATTGGCGCTGCTGTCTGTCTGCTTTCAGGAATTTGTTTTGTGTGCTATTTTCTGTTGGGTTGGAATCTGTATATTTCCTTCTTCTTAGGGCTGGTACCTGCCGGATTAGTCGTTGTTTCCGGATTCTGGAGATCGGCCAGTGATTTGGACATCAAGGAGTATATAGAAGCCCGGAAACAGCGCAAAGAGACAGAGCTGCTGCTTTGGAAATGCAGTGAATATGATGAGGAGAAATCTTTGTATGATGAAATATTGGCTGCAGTCAATGAGGAAATGGAAGGAAAGGGAAGATGAGCTTTTTATCGAGCAATGAAGAATTTATAAGATGTAAAAAACTAACAGAACCGGTGTATCAGACTCCCAGGAGTGTGCAGGAAGCTCTTGATATCGCAAGCGTTCATAGAGACGGAATCTTTGAAATCGAGAAAAACAGTGAAAAAGGGGATCGGCTGCGAAAATTTGACCGTGTATATGAGTTTTCAGATGTCAATTTCGTCGATCAGGACCAGAAAAAGCAAGAGGGAATCTGTCTGTTATGGTGCAAGTTCTTAAATTCCATGACCGTTGATTTTAAGATTACGATTGTTTCAGAGCCGAGAAATGCGAACAAATACGAAGAAAGCTTTTTGCAGTCTGTGGATCGCAGTAAATATCCGGAACTTGCGGAATACAATAACATGCTGATCCGTGACGGGCTGCGAAAAAGCAAAGAAAATATTCGGAAGAGATGCTTCCTTACTGTGACATGCGTCAGGAAAAGCTATGAGGATGCAGAAAACTGGTTCCGTATTCTCGAGGCGACGGTATTTCCGATCTTCGATGCAATTGGAACCAGACTGGAGCCATTGGATGCTGTGGAGAGATTTAAAAATCTCCGCAGCTTTTTTTATACAGACGATACCTGGAATTTTCAATGGGAAGAAATGGAACGTACACGGAGAAACTGGAAAAATGACATATTGCCTGGTTCCATTGGCAACCATAAAAGCTATCTGGAATTTCCGGAGGAGTATATGCGTATCTTATATGCAGCGTATCTCCCAAGTTCTCTGAATGAAGAGAAAACAATGCACGAACTGACGGATTTTCCGTTTTACACCTGTGTTACTTTGGATAATGCATGCATTCCACGACGCATCCTGAAGCAGAAGCTGACCAATTCCAACACAAACAATGATATGCAGATCAGCCAGGAACTGGAGGCCAATGCGCGGAATGGAAACTTAACCGGTATTCCATCCTTTTTGAAGAGAAAAAAGAAAAAGGAAATCGAAGCATATCTGGAACAGATTGAAGAAAATGACGAAAACGGATTTTATGTAGGCATATTAATCATGGTACGGGCAAACAGCAGAGAAGAACTGAAAGCCAATACAGAGGAAGTAAGGATTCGATGCGCTGGACTTGGAATTCAGTTGACCACTTATTATGACCAGCAGCTGCAGGCACTCAATACATTGCTGCCGACAGGCGCAAGACGTGTTAAGCAGATGCGTCCGCTGCTCACGACATCTTATGCGGCATTCCAGCCTTTCTATTCCTGGGATCTGATTCAGCCTGGAGGAAAATACTACGGAATTAATAAAAAATCCGGTAATCCGATTATGGGAGACCGTACAACTCTGAAAAATGGAAATGGTGTCATTTTTGGACACAGCGGCAGTGGAAAAAGTATGCTGCTCAAACTCACAGAGATTGGTCAAACATTGATCTGTTCGGACGACGATATTTTTGTTATCGATCCGCAGAATGAAATGCAGGGAATTACAAAACAGTTTGGCGGAAATTTTTACGACCTGTTTGCGTCCGATTTTTGTTTGAATCCACTGGAAATACCGGAAAAATTGTTACAGACAGCAGATGAACAGGAAAGACAGTTGTTCGTAAGTGAGCAAATGGAATTTATGGAAGCCTTTTTCTATTCGATCATGATTGGATTGATTCCTAATTCTTTTCATAAATCATTAATCTATCGCTGTGTCGACCAGGTATACAAAGAAGCGTTCAGTAAACGACGCCCGGTATCACCGGTATTATCGGATCTCGCAGATTGTCTGAAACAGCAGCCGGAACCTGAAACCAGGGATCTGTATGGCGCACTGGAGGCGCATATCAGTCATGGATATCGGACATTATCCGGGCAGAGCACGATTACAGAGGATAACCGGCTCAAAGTATACGGAATGAAAAATGTACCGGAGCCTATGCTGGAAACCATCATGATTACAGTTATGCATATACTGTCGCAGCGAATCAAATATAACGTAGAACTGCAGAGGGCGACGCATGTCATCGTCGATGAAGCCCAGTATATATGCAAGCACGAGAGTTCCTGCAACGAATTGAATAAAGCGTATCTCACCTATCGAAAATTCGGTGGTATCTGTACCATCTGTCTCCAAAATGTATCAGCAGCTATGGCAAATGACAAGATTCTTGAGATTGTTTCCAACTCAGATTTTAAGGTATTTCTTGACCAGGGCGGCGATGACCGAAACCAGCTGTCCAAGATCCTTGAAATGTCGGATCAGGAGTTCCGCGCTTTGGCAGATCCGGAGCCAGGACAGTGTCTGATCGTCTGGGGAGATAAGATTCTGCAGTGCGATTCGAAAATACGCAAGGATAATCCGCTTTATTTGTTTTACACAACTAATTTTCATGAAGCAGCAAGAGAAAACAGGAATGTGTTTTTTCAGTCACCGGATGAAAATACAAAGTCGAATGCGGTTTCGGAGTATGAAACAGGAGCTGCAGCGACTACAGATCCGAAAATGGTAGAAGTTGTTCCACAAGAGAATCTGAGGGAAGAAAAAGCAGCGTGTTCGGATGGGGAAGAACGCCTTACGGATGAAGAAGTGCAGATCCTTCAATGCGCACAGGATGCTGAAATCTGCGGTGAACAGCTGCATGCGTATGAAGCAGCGATCCTGTGCGGGATGGAAACGTATGAGGCGGAGGTTATCCTGGAACGTCTGTGCCAGCGGGGATACCTGAGAAAAGAAGGGAGAAGTTACAGGAGGAAAGAATGGAACTGAAGAAAAAAGAAGAACGGAGCTTCCGGACAGGAAAGACGCAGCGTCAGGAGGATGATCAGAATTTATGGCATATCACTTGGCGAAGACCGGGACTGTCAGGACAGACGGAGAAAAAAACAGAGGGGAAGAGGGGAGATCCGTCTGGAGGATCTATGGGTGGGCGGGATAGAAACGGCGGCAGGCTGCTGGCAGGATCCGTAGGGGCAATTGGAGAGGCAGCCCAGAAAATGAGTCAGGATCAGGAGGAAGAAAACGAAAATCCATATATAGACCCTGCGGTCTGCCAGATGCTTGCGTATGCTTCTTACATCCGGAAGGACAGTCAGGCAGAACATCAGAAGAAGGAAAGTACAGACTCTGTGTCAGAGTCTGACACGACAATTTCCCGTGTTGGTGCCGCACAACCAATGACTGACGAAAGTAGTATACAGGAAGAAGCCAGGAACGCTGAGCGTATATATTCAGGAGAGAACCAGACAACACTGAGGCATACGGCAACAGATTCCGATGTTTCAACTCCAGACCGAGTTTCTGTATCTGCTTCCCTAGAGGACAGCCAAGAGGCGATGGAAGCAATGGCTTTTGGTTACCGGTCAGACTGGTGGTCCAAACATAAAAATGCCAATAACACAGGGGAAAGTATTTCAAAGAGAAAAAAGAAACAAGGCTTTACAGAAGATCAATACCAGGCAAGCATGCATATGGCGGGAACAGGAACGCAGGAGAAAAGAGACACGAAGAATATGCGCGTGTCAGATATTGACACAGAGAAATTTTCAAGAAGAAATCATGGAAATACGGCACAGAACGATGATTCTGTACGAACAGCCGATTCTATTGCGCCATCGAAAGCTGTACAGGCATATCAGCAAGAAAGCTATCGCAAAAATACCCGTCAGAATGGTCAGAACAATGGGAACAGATATCAGGAAACTGGAAAAAATTCTGGTGAAAAAAATGCCGCAGGAATAAAGCGTATGGGACAGGAAACGGGCAATATCCTGCAAGGCAGAGGCGTACATACAACGTCAGGGAATGAAGGAAGCTTCCGTAAAACTGCGGAAAAAGGAACCTCTGGCGCTCCGGGCAGGCCGACCGCCGTATCTTTTGTGGAGGCGGCGTGGAAAGCGGGAAAAAAGATTCGGGAGGAAGGATTCGGGAAGAAAAATCAGGATCGCCAGTTAAACGGAAGTGAACGTGAGATATTTTCACATGCGCAATATGAAACAAAAGAGACGTCTAAAAAACTTGGTAATCTTTTCATTACCGTTCTTTTCGGCATTCCGGTTCTTCCGATCCTTCTTTTGGTGGTTATGATCTGCCTGCTTTTGAGCGGAAGCGCGCAGTCACAAGGAAGCGGCCTTTCCGCTCAATATGATAAAGCCTGTTATCTGGCAGCAAAATATGAATCCGGAGGGAATCCTGATCAGACCGGAGGGGACGGCGGAAATGCATGTGGAGAATTTCAATTTGATAATCGGTATGAACTTGGGCCATTTGTTTCCTGGTGTTATGAGAAAGATCCCACTTTTTACGCAGCATTTCAGCCATTTTTGGGGATGACTACAGAACTGAAATCAAATGAGGAATTTTTTAATGCCTGGCATACAGTTTGCGCTGCAGATAAAGAAGTCTTTGAAGCAGCCCAATGTGAGTATGTTTATAATAATACGCTGGTACCGCTGCTGCAGGAAATGACAGAGCACTATGGGTTTGATTTTGTGAATTGCTCAGCTGCCCTGAAAGGCTGCATTTTAAGCTTTGGCAATCGTGATGGAAAGTATGTCGCAAGCATAAGAAGGTATTTTGACGGCACGACTGCTGCGTCTTCAGAGCGCGATATCATAGAGCATGCGTATGACGTAATGATCGCACGGCGGCCATATATCCAGCGGTGGCGTTATGAGAAAATAGACTGTCTTGCCTTATACGATGGAACATTGGACGTATATGAGCCGTCCTCCAACGCTGCTGGATCCATTGACTGGTCGTGGAAACGTATTGCAGGAGGCAGCGAGGTAGGAAATCTGGTAGCACAGATTGCAGTATCAAAAGTTGGGTGCGGTTATTCGCAATCCATGAGAGATCAGGAAGGATGGTATGACTGCTCTTCTCTCGTGTACCGCTGCTATGCTGAGGCGGGAATTACTTATTTGAATGGGAAAACAGCAGCGGATGAAGCGCAATATCTCGTAGAACACGGTATGACAGTAAGTGCGTCTGAGCTGCAGCCTGGTGATATCATCTTTTATTCGTACGAAAGCAATGGCCGGTACCGGAATATCAGCCATGTTGCGATATATATCGGCAATAATGAAATGGTTCATGCAGCGAATTCATCCAGGGGCGTGGTAAGAGATCCATTCCGACCGTCAAATTTATCCGAGCCCCTATATGGACGACCGCAATAGAAAGAAGGTGGTGGTATATGGAAATGCGAAGAATCAGAGCCGGGCAGCTGAAAGATGTTGTGAACGCAATGGAAGAACGGCAGATGCTTGTCATAACTTTTGAGGCAGAGGAGGAAGAAGATGATGAGGGAACACGAACTGGATGTTGTTCAGATACGGCTGATAAAGGAGCGGACACTTTATAGCGATCATGCTATGAATTCCCCGAAGGAAGTGATCCGGTTCCTGGCAGATGAATTCTCTGCCTTTGACAGAGAAGTATTGGGAATCCTGAATCTTAATTCCCAGAATCAGGTGATTAACATGAATATTGTCACAGTCGGAACGATTGATCAATCGATTGTATCTCCCAGAGAAATTTTCAAAAGCAGTATTCTTTCCAATGCAGCCAATATCATCCTGATCCATAATCATCCGAGCGGAAAGGTAAGTCCCAGCCGTGAAGATATGCAAATTACGGATCAATTGTGTAGTGCAGGAATGTTGTTGGGAATTCATGTTTTGGACCATGTGATCATCGGCGGAAGAAATGGATGGAGCTATAGTTTTGCTGAACATGGAGATTTAAAAGCCGGGTGCGTCATAAAAAGAAATGAAAGTAGGAGGCTGCGCTTATGAAAAAGAAAAAGATCCTATTGCTGTGTATCGCCGCAGGCATTTTGTTGATTGGGGCATTGGTTCTTTTTCTATGCCAAAATCGGAGCCAGAGCGATTCGCGGCAAGCTCAGACAAGTTCCGATTCCGTGGATCAGGATTTCTCAAGGCAAAAAGAAGATGCCCTGAAGCAAATGGAAGAAGCTTATGAACGGCTTCCTGCAGCGGATCAGGAGGAATGCGCTGAATATATGGAACAATCCAGAAATAACATTGAAAACGCTGATACAGAGCGTACGATTCAGGCGGTGCTTGCTCAAACACTGGAGTATTTGCAGGGACGGGGAAAAGAAACTCCAGAGGAAACCGTGTCAAAGTCTGACACAGGGGAAGATGGGGAAGAGAATGAAGAACTCTATCCGCTGGGGACAGAAAAGGATGGCAGGGAATACACTCCAATTGCAAATCCATCCAACTGGGAATATTATTCTGACGCGAAAAAAGAGGCAGTAGAAGAAAAAAGCATTCCTGTATTAAAGGATGAAAACAATACCATAGATGTTATCTGCCAGGACGTTCTGAACGGCGATTATACATATTCGTATACCCTCGCTATAGAACTGGGTCTCTGGTGTGAGGAACAGGGAATTCAGGCAAATGAAGGCGAATATCTGGCGTATGGAACGTATCAGGACAATCAGGAAAGTTTTTATTTGGCATTGGATGATGAGGAGGAAAGTGTGCTGCTGGTGACATATTATAAACAGTCAATCAGCTGGAAGTTTGAAAAGATAGAGGAAACAAAAGAAGAAATTATGTCGCGTGTGCGGAATGATGAAGGGGATGCTGGACTGCCGGAATAACAGGAGTACAGGATGAAAAAACGAAGGGAACAGAAGCCTGTGCTGCACATATTTGTATGCGACGCAGAGGCTTACAAGTATGAAGAATTAATAGGCGGGTGGCTGACACTTCCTGCATCGGAGGACGAGCTGGTACGGTGCCTGTGCCGCTTCTCTGGCCGGTATCTTATTACAGATTATGACCTTGCAGGGAGTTGTCTTGCCGGGGAGTGGGTCTTGGGATCGGTCTTGAGATGCCAGGGGAATCTTAAAAAATTAAACGGCTACATTGCCGGGAAAGGAGTCATTATGGAAAAAAGTGTAACTGACAAAAAAACATTAGAAAGAATCCGGGCATACAGAGATATGTACAACACAATCAGAAAGGAAAAAAAGAAAGATGAAAACAAAAGATGAATTTTACGAGATGGTTGCAGAAAAAATAAAAGGATATCTTCCCGAAGTATTTCAGGAAGCACGGATTACGGTTGATGAGATCTATAAGCCGGGAAATGTCCGGACAGGAATCACAGTATCATTGCCTTCAGAAAGTATTGCACCTGTGATATATCTGGAGGATGCTTATCAGAAATATGTGAACGGCCAATGGACAGAGAATGATGTTCTGATGAGCACTGCAGATGATATTGTTCGCCTGCATCAGCAGATGGGGCGGCCAATAGAAGATCCTATGCTGCTCAAGGATTACGAGGCCTGCGCGGCCATGATTCAGCCGGAGCTTTTGAGTAAGGATCAGGATCCTGCATTTTTGAAAAAGTATGCCTATACTTATGAGCAGCCTGACTGTATTGCAACCTATGCAGTGCAGCTGAATGATCATATGAAAATGCGTATTACTAACGCTATATTAGATGTTTGGGGCGTATCAAAAGAAGCTCTGCGGGAAAAAGCGATTCAAAATATGTCGGATCCCGTCTTTCAGCCACTGTGGCAGGTAATGGAAGAAAAATTCGGCATTCCGAAAGATATGACAGAAAATGCGGGAATCGGTCTATATCTGCTTACCAATCAAACATACATCAATGGTGCGGCAGAACTGATGCGGCCGGAGGTTCTGGAAATGGTCGGTGAGAGCTTAAAAAGTGACTATTTTGTTTTGCCTTCCTCTGTCCACGAAGTGTTATGCCTCCAGGATGATGGAAATATGTCTGTAGAGGATCTGCGTAATATGGTATGCGAAATTAATGAAACTCAGGTAGAGCCGGAAGAAAGATTATCGGATGCGATCGGATATTATAACCGTACCAACAGAAAACTGTATGACGTCCGCACAGAAAAAGAATTGAAGGATTCTCTGGAAAAGTCTGCGGGAAAGAAAGAGCAGAGAAAAAAGAAGTATCGTTGAATATGAAAATTGGGCCGCCAATGGAAAGGAGGAGGAATGGAGAGTTAAATGGATGAATTATTACAGGAAATAGATGATCTGTATGAGCTGGTTGCAATGAAAATTAAAGAATATCTTCCTGAAACATTTCAGGACGCACAGATTATGGTTGATAATATCTATAAACCAGGAAATATTCGGACTGGGATCATAGTTTCAAGACCTTCAGAAAGTATTGCATCTGTGATATATCTGGAGGATGCTTATCAGAAATACATGGACGGCCAATGGACGGAGAGTGAGGTTCTAAGGAGCGCTGCAGATGATCTTGTTCGTCTGCATCAGCAGACGGCCCGGATGGAAGAAAATCCAATGCTGCTCAAGGATTATGAGTCTTATGTGGCCATGATCCAGCCGGAACTTTTGAACAAGAGCCAGGATCCTGCATTTTTAGAGAAGTATGCGTATACTTATGAGCAGCCGGATTGTATTGCTGCCTATACGGCGCAGCTGAATGATCATATGAAAATGCGTATCACCAATGAAATATTAGATGTCTGGGGAATTTCAAAAGAGACTCTGCGGGAGAATGCGATTCAAAATATGCCTGATCCTGTTTTCCTGCCGCTTTGGCAGGTATTAAGAGGGCAGCCAGAAGAACCTGCAAACGGGTTCTATCAGCTTACAAATCAGATTAGAATCAATGGTGCGGCAGAACTGATGCGCCCGGAAGTTCTGGAAATGGTCGGAGAAACCCTGAAAGGGGACTATTTTGTCCTTCCATCTTGGGCCGATGAGGTATTGTGCATTCAGAGTAATGGGAAAATACCTGTAGAGAACCTGCAGAATATACTATGCCAAGCGTATGACGAAAGGTTATCAGATGCGGTATGGTATTACAATTGCTCCAGTAAACAATTGTATGATGTCCGAACAGAAAATGATTTGAAAGAATTGAAGGATTCTCTGGAAAAATCTGCAGGAAAGAAAGAGCAGAGAAAAAAGAAATATCGCTAAGTATGGAAGTTGAGAAGGAGGCAGCTTATATGGATGAATTATTGCAGGAAATGAGAGAGAACATACAGATTCTTATGGAAACGGCAGAAGTGCTGGAAAACCAGATCCAGAGGCTGCAGAATTTGAATCCGGAAGAAGCCAGGGAATTTATTTCTATGTATCAGGCTCCTTTAACTGAGAGAAATATATCTGTCGACTCGAAAAATGTAATAGAGGAACCGTCTGTATCAGAAAGTGTTCCGGCCCATCTTGCACAGAAAAGGAAAAAATCTGTTATGTCAAAAATATAAATCATCGTTGGGAGAGTTGGAAAAAAAATGTAATAGAGGAACCGTCTGTATCAGAAAGTGTTCCGGCCCATCTTGCACAGAAAAGGAAAAAATCTGTTATGTCAAAAATATAAATCATCGTTGGGAGAGTTGGAAAAAAGTGCAGAATATGATACGATAGAAATAATATAAAATGATCGGAGTCAAAAAAATGAAATATTTCTTGAAACACCGTGACGATCGCGTGTGTGAACTCACGCTTGATGAAACAGGGAATATTATTAAGACGGGAAAGATTTTTGATGAGCGCTTACTTCCCCTGGGAGGTAATTTGTCAGTCCAGGAACTGAAAAAATGGTGGCAGCGGCGTGCTGTTCCGGTTACGCAGGCAGGAATTGTTTCATTCTTACAAAAAATAGATAAAACAAACACAGAGTTTTTGACCGACAATTTAGGACTGAGTATGACAGATCATTATTGGATCTGTCCGGAGGGACAAGAACAGGCGTTTTGCTGGAAAGACATTAACTTTTTTCAGAATCAGTTTGAAGAATTGAAGGAACCGGAGAAAATAGGATCTGTGTCGCAGTCTTTCGTTCCAGGCGCGTCTCTTTCCGGTGATCAAAGAAAATATTGGTATATTGACAAAGGGCAGAGGTGGCTGCTGAAAGAAAATGAAGGAGCATCCTCGCAGCAGAGCCTGAATGAAATCCTGGCGACAGAGATCCACAGGCTACAGGCAAAGCAGCCATATACCGTATATCAGCTGGTACCGCATCCGGAAGGAATAGAAAAGGGATATTGCTGTATATCACCGGCTTTTACTAATAAGCATACAGAATTTATCAACGCTTATGATCTTGTATCAAGTGAAAAGAAGCCAAATAATCGTTCCTATTATGAACATTTTATTATTATATGTGCAGAACATGGTCTTCCGGAAGAAAAAACCAGAAGTTTTCTGGAGTATCAGATTCTGACGGATTTCCTTATTACGAATACGGATCGGCACTTCCAGAATTTCGGTGTGCTCAGAGACAGCGAGACGTTAGCGTTTGTTGGCATGGCTCCGATTTTTGACAGTGGAAACAGTATGTTTTGGAATTATCATGCCATTCCATCGTCTCCAGATAAATTTTATGCCATACGGACAGAATCTTTCCGAGGAACGGAACTGGAACTGTTGGGATATATCAGAAATTTTGATTCGCCGGTCAGCCTGGAGCTGCTGCCGTCAGATGAATACCTGTACGATCTGTACCGGGTGGATCAGATGCCAGAGGAACGTCTTGCCGGTCTGGTACAGGCTTTTCACCAAAAACAGAAAATGCTGAAACAGTTTCTGTTGGAAAGAAAATTGGTAATACCCGGGCAGAAGTATATGAAAAAACCACAGGTATCTTTATAGTATCACGTTGTAAGGTTTATTGAGAAGGAGATCCTGATGAGCAGTGTAAAGACAGAGAGCAGACATAAGAGGGCATTGAAATATGCAATGGAGAAAATCATTCAATCTCCTTTAGCTCCTTATGTTAATGAACTTATTTTATACGGAAGCTGTGCACGCGGAACACAAACATGGGAAAGCGATGTGGATCTTTTGCTCACATTAGAGGCTGATGCACCTAATCTAAAAAAGGAGATTATAAAGCTAAAAGCTGAGGTAACACAAGATGGTGTGGACGATGTGCAGGTGGATCTGAAGGTGTTGTATGGTGATGCCTGGAAAGACAGCAGCATGCTTTATTATCAAAATATACGGAAGGAGGGGAAAAAATTATGGTAAGCAGGCTGGAAAACTATTTTGACTTTGCAGAAAATTGCGATTGAATCCTGCCGAAAGAGCGTTTTCCAATATATGCAAAAGCAGCTACGGAAACAACAGGTATTTCTGGATGATCTTCCGCCTAAACCATCAAAAAAAGGAAGAACACTTTGATAAAAAGGAAACAGTGCATGGTGATATGCTGTTTCCTTTTTTGATTCTCAAAATTTCGTGCAAATTATGACAGGGAGGGAAATATCATGGCATATGAAGACGGCAATGGAGATTTAGGTATTATCATTAATACAGAATTGATGATTCTTAAAGGTGTGGTCCAGGGAGGTGCATATCTGGGAAGAAAACTAACCGCGTCGAAGCTTAATCCGCTTGTTCTGCTGCAGTATTTTACCAAGCTGAAACTGGATAAAAGGATCAGTGAATCGGATTTTCGTTCATTTAAGGAATTTCTGAAAGCGAGTGAAGGAGATTATACGATTGCCAGTTTGCCGACGCAGGACGCGGATAAGATAGAAAATTTCTGTGATTCACTTTATGAAGCTGGGATTACATATTACGTGCTTCCGGATCTGGACATGAGCGACGGTTCGCGTCAGATTGCGATTCTTAACAGGGATATCGGGAAATGGCAGGGAATCTATGAGTCTTTTGTTTCAGCGGAACTCACACAGGGAGGAGTCATGAGCTTCCAGGAATTGAAAGCAGTTACTTCCGGCCAGTATCAGATAAAAGGGATATCAATTGGAGATTATCGTGCGGACGACAGTAAGCTAACCGCACTATTGCGTATACTCAGTGAGCGTCATGTAAATTATGCTGTTCTGCCGGATCTTAAGTATGGTGATTATAATCTCCAGCTGGCGATTGCAAATGTAGATCTTAATAAATTCCAGTCAGCAATGCAGGTTTTCATCGAAACATTTGCTTCTGAAAAAGAAAAGGAACCTGGATTCGGAGAAGCGATGAATCTCACAAATGCCGAATATCTGCAAACTGGGAATATGTCAGAGCAGCAATATATGGACACTGCAGAACCGGATCTTCAGCGGGAAATGAAAAGTGAAAAATGGAAAAAGAAGGGAGACATCAAGTCGGATTCTTTTGAAGCTGCCCTGGCACCAGAAGCTGAAACTTTGTTGCCAGGGCAGTATTATATTACCATAAACGAGAGCCTTGTCATGTCCCAGGAAAATGATATGATTTTTTCACGTATCCCCAGGACAAAACACTATTTTTTTCTGGGCCAGACGCAGACACTTGATGATGGGCGTACCTACGCAGCAATTTTGGATGGAGCAAAAGAGTATCCTGTGTATGAGCTTAATGATAAAAACCTCCCTCATCGTATCGGTGTATTTACGGGAGAAGAAATTTATACACACTATGATCCGGTCACACGAAACATTCCGGCTGCCGAACACAAAGAAGTTCAACAGGGGCAAACGATACCCGAAACAGTCACGCAAACCATAACGAAACCGGACTATTTTGAGGATGCGGGGTATTATGTCATAGAAAGAGGGAAAGCATCCGCCGGTATGCTTCAGCGTCAGTTTAAAATAGGTTATCAGACCGCCAGCGAACTTATGGACCGGTTAAGTGATGCAGGCGTAATTTCAAGAGCAAAAAACTCTGCGCCAAGCAATGTTTTAATGACGAAAGATCAATTTGAACAGCATCTTCGCTCGATACCCAAAAAGAATGAAAAACAGGTGAAAACTCCACAGATGGGAAACAAAGGAGGGCTTAGACTATGATAAAAAAGAAAAAGCCGCCGATAAAGGCTTTTATTGCCCTTCTGGCAGTGTTAATGATTGGCGGGTATTATCTGGCCGGCTTGTTTTCTTATCCGTCCCTGACAGTCGATAATTACTCAAATGTCCTGGCAGATATTCTTCTGCATCCGTTACGAAATTACTGGAATGATATGACAATTCTTGTGCTTGGCTGCGTACTGATCGGATGGATTTTTTTTCTTGCCTGGTATCTGCAGCACAATCGAGATACTCATTCGGATATTGAACATGGTTCCAGCGAATGGGGAGACGTCCAGAAAGTAAATGATACATTATGCGATCATGAGCATCCACAGAATAATCGTATTTTGTCGAAACATCTGAAAGTAGGGCTTGATAAGCTGTCAAATAATAATGCGATTTTTGTCGGCTCCCCTGGCACAGGAAAGACCATGTTTGTGGTTACGCCCAATCTGCTGCTTGGAGGGGCGTCTTATGTGATTTTGGATGTTAAGGGGGAACTGTTATCAAAATATGGAAATTATCTTCGCTCCATTGGCCACCAGATCAGAGTGCTGAATCTAAAAGAAATGGACAAATCGGATCGCTATAATCCATTTAGTTATATACAGGAAGAAGATGATATCCCAAGAATTATTGTTAATATCTTTAAGTCTGTGGAACCTCCGGAGGCATCGAAAGGAGATCCTTTTTGGGATGATGGATGTGCATTATATCTGCAGTCATTGTTTTATTTTACATGGATGATATCATTGGAAGACAAGCTCCGGATCTTCCGGAATGCCTCAATTCAGTGGGATCCGGTATATGAGACTCCGACCATGAATCAGATTACGGCATTGACCCTGCTTGAATCACAGCCTTCTGCCAGAACATTTCGAGGGAATCAGGCGGAGGAAGGATATACCAAAATGACAAAACTGATTGATGCACTGGAAGACATCAAAGGTCCGGAGCACCCGGCTGTGCGTGACTATCGGAAATTGAAAGAGGGCGCTCCGGAAACAGTCAGTTCAATTATCCTTATTCTCAATGCCAAGTTGAAGTTTTTTAATGGGCCGTCCGTGCGCCGTATTTTCGAAGCGGATGATATGTATCTCAGAGAAATCGGAATGGGGAGAGAAGACGATGGCCAGACAAAAACTGCCTTATTCCTGGTCGTCAAGGAAAATGATACAAGCTACAATTTTATCGTTAATATGCTGTATCAGCAGCTCTTTGACACACTGATCCGGTCTGCAGACTTTGAGTGCAAAGGGGCGTTGCCGATCCGTGTAGAAGTATGGATGGATGAGTTCGCGAACGGTGTCCGCCCGGAACGCTTTGAAAACCTTATCACAACACTCAGAAGCCGAAATATCGCTGCAATGTTGTTCCTTCAATCAATCAGCCAGATCAAGACATTGTATAAAAATGATGCCTGGGATATCCTCATGGACGCATGTTCAACGTTTATATTTCTTGGTGCGGGCAGAGGATCGCTCACCACGCAGAAATACATCAGTGAATTAACTGGCAATGCGACGATAGAAAAAATGTCGGACGGATTGAGCTATAGTACAAACGGTGGAGGGAGCATAAATTATGACCGGATGCAAAGAGCATTGCTTTCTCCAGAGGAAGTGGGGCGGCTTCCAAAAAATAAATGTCTGATTTTTCTGGAAGGCCGCCAGCCAATGATTGACACAAAATATCAACCATTTCATGATGAGAACTATAACAAAGCGCTGAAGCTTGGCAGTTATGTGCATCCTGTAACGGTACAAAAAAGAAAAGACGGAAGCCTGGAGACAGTAGGAAACTCTCCGGGTTTTATTTTTGCCAATGACGCGATGAAAGAGAGCTTCTGTAAAAAAGCGCAAAGGCCGGAATCGAGAAACGTGCTTTTTGAATTGACAGAAGAAGAGTTTTGCGCAATACAGTTCCCAGATCTGAATGAAGATATTTCAACGAAAAATATTTTTGCCGAGCTGGAGAACATGAAGAGAGAACAAGTGGAAAAGAAGATATTTCAAAAACTTCAGGAGGCTTCGGACGGAAATTCTTTTGATAAATCAAGTTTGAAAGAAAGAGACATAACAATGAACAAAGAACAGAAGGAATGGAATCTAAAGGGAAATATCTCAACACTTATCGAACGGTATGCAGACCGACTTACGGATGAACAGCTGGAACAGATTGTACTGGGTGTAAAAAACGGCTTGACGGATGAGGAAGTGAAAATATATTTTACATTGCCAGCCGAAACAATGAAACGGATCAGAATATCTCTGGAACAGATTCATGCGGGGATGGAAATGTAAGTCATAGTTGGAAGTAATCATTAAGAAATGGAGGGAAGTATGAATAATTTTAAGGGCGACTATCTAGAAGATGCGGCACAGAAATATGGAGTATTTATCAGCGATCTGAAATATACTGAGTTGAGAACTCAGGTATTGCTGGAACTCACAGTAGAAGCAGAGAAGTATTCAAGGGAAGCGCTTACTGAAGCGGTTAGTTATCTGGAAGGAAAGAATGTAAAGTTTAAAGACTTGAAAGAAATGAAAAATCAGATTTTTCGATTTCTCGGAGTTGGTAAGGACAACCTGGTGGTTGGAACGTTGGATTGTGGCGACTTGGTCGAAGATGAGGAAAACCGAAAATATCTTATTTTGTGTGAACCGGGAACACATCCGGTTGGAACGACAGTAGAAACTTTGGAGCATGCGGTGTACCTTGGGGAGGATGAAGATGACTTATGATAAAAAGGCAGCTGTGCAAGCAGCCAAGGAAGAAAAAGCAAAAATGGAAGAAAAAATACAGGAGACAATGCAGTCCTGGACAGAGAATCCGGAGGCACTTGCAGAGTTTTTCCGTTTTTCTGGAGAGTTTTCTTATCAATACTCTTTTCGCAATACGATTTTGATTCAGCAGCAAAATCGTGGAGCCACTTTCTGCCAGTCCTTCGATGCATGGAAAAAGGCTGGCTATTCAGTATTGAAAGGTATGCATGGAATGTCAATTTATGTTCCTGTGCAGGCAACGATGCTGGAAGTAGATGGAAATTGGATTCCACTATCGGAGGCATCAGAGAAGCAGCGAGCCGATTACAAAGCCGGAAAAATTCCCTATCATACAAGGCTGCATTATCGTATTGGGAAAACATTCGACATTGCACAGACGAATTTTCCGCCTGAAAAATATCCGGAATTACTCAGCCGCGGAATCCCGTCAGATCTGCATAAATATTGTGTCATGGCCATTCGGGAATATATCGAAGAAGAGATGAAAATACCTGTGTGGATCGAATCAGAGCATCTGGAAGAAATAGAAAATGAAAAAATGCAATATGAAATTCAAGGCGCATCCCTATATGGTCTTTACCGACCGAAGGACACACAAAAAGAAATTCGTATTGCAAAATCTCTGCAGGACACGGCAGTTTTATCAACATTGGCGCATGAAATGGGACACGCTGCCGCCGAACATAGCGTAGAAGAAAATACACATAAAATTGAGTTTGAGGCGGATGCGTTTTGCATCATGCTGCAGTCTCATTTAGAGCTTCCCGTATCAGAATCAAGAAAGGAACATATTAATTATCACTATCATCTGTGGAAGACTGCGGAAAAAGAGAATTTTAAGCCGGAAGATAGTATTGATAAGATCTTTCACATATATAAAAAGCATGTTGTGGGAATCGATCAAAAGCTTGAAAAATACTTGCCGGAAGGTGTTACTCCGCATCATTTAGAACAGAAAAAAATCCAGGCTAATGCAGAGGACTTTTCATCGCAAACTGAAAAAAAGCGAAAGAAGAAACTGTATCAGAGATGAATAAGAAAAAAAAAATTCAAAGAGCGGTGTCATACGTTGACACGGCTTTTTTCGTGAGAGAGGAAAGGAAGAGAGGAATGAATCTGGACGAAAAAATCAAAAAGAGTGATATGGATCTTGAAAAGGCCAAAATGCGCCTTGCAAAAATACAGCAGGAGAATCAGAGGCTGAAAGATCTGAAAGCCAAAAAAGAGAAGGAAGAAAGGGAAAAGAGACAGAAAGCGCTTGGTGAATTTGTGGAAAGTCGTTTAGGTACGATTGATCTTAATGATCCCAAATTTATCGAATTTCTCGACTGCGTACGATCTGATTTTGTGAATAATTCTCCCTCCGAACAGACAACAGCAGATGATAATCCAGGAGAGGAAGCACATGAGCAGATTGATTCAGAAGACGAGAATCAGGAAAATGAAATATCAGGTTTCCGGTATGAATCATAAAAATGGGAAAAAGGAAGGAATCAGACGTGGCTGAAGAAAAGAGATATCAGTTGACGATCACAAACGAAAGACTGATTGAGAAAATTGAAAACTATGCATCTTATGGTTTTCCAAACCGCAGAGAATTCATATGTGCGGCAATTCTGGCGTATGAAAATACGCTGATGGTGGAACAGAGAACGGAAAGATTGGTGAAAGAACTTGCAAAAGGAATGACTGCAGATTTGAAAAAAAGAGAGGAGATGGAACGGCATGAAAGGTTGGCAAATGAGTACTTATAATACTGTTATTCCTACATATCGGGGTCTTAGGGGCGGCCCCTAACAAGGTGCATTTTGCATTGCAAAATGCGTATCTTGCTAATAATGAACAAATTGTTACAAAGAGAAGGAGTTTCCGGATCAGGAGTACCGTGGAAAAATAGAATACTCCTGAACTGATAGCATAGGGTCTCCGGATCAGGAGTATTTTCAGAAAGATGGAAACGGAAGTTACTCCTGCCGTTGTGAGAGCGGAAATAGGAGTATTTAGAAATTACCGGATCAGGAGTACGGAAGAGCGGTGAAATACTCCTGAACTGATAGTACAGGGCCTCCGAATCAGGAGTACGAAAACGGAGGGTGATACTCCTGATTCGGAAACTGCAGAATTACCGGATCAGGAGTATTAAGGAATAAAAAAATCTGCTGTTTTTTCCGGAAGGAGGGGATAAAAGATTGGGAAGGAAAAGAAAGAAACCGGTCACAGCAGAACGGCTTACCAGCAATCTTGTTATACGAATTACCGAGCGGGAGAGAGAACAGCTGAAGCAGCGGGCTGCAGAGAAAGGCTTCCAGGACACAACAAAATATTGCCGTATGATTTTGAGAAATTATGAAAGTATGGATAGGAGCGACCTGAATAGGGAATTACAAAAAATCAAATATCAGATATCAAACCTGGAGAGTACCTTAAGCCAAATTGATAAAAATATTGCCTACAGTACATATCCATCAGAGACAGAAAAACGTTTCCGTGATTGTGTAGAGCGTATGGAAAAAATGTCAAAAGAGGTAAAGGAACTGCTGAGCGCTGCAAATAGGAACGGAGAATAATAATGGCGATTACGAAGCTGATGCATGTAAAAGAAAGGAAAAATGGAAATCCTCATGGCGGCATGTATGCCTGCATTGATTATATTCTCAATCCGGAGAAGACAGAAAGTTACTGGATTGGAGGTAATGCAGGAACAGAGACCGAAACAGTCTATCAAAATTTTATGGAGACGAAACAGGATTTTCAAAAGCTTGACGGCAGACAATGTTATCATTTTGTCATAAGTTTCCGTCCGGGGGAAACGGATCCAGTGACGGCTTATAATGTTGCGCAGGAATTTTGCGAAAAATATTTGAGCGATAATTTTCAATATGTGTTTTCTGTGCATACTGACCATGAGCACCTTCATGCGCATATCGTGTTCAACAGTGTAAGCATTATTGATGGCCATAAGTACCATTATGCGGATGGAGACTGGAAGAAATACATCCAGCCTGTTACGGATACTATTACAAAAAAATACGGGCTGCAGCCATTGGTTTATGAAGAAAAGAAAAAAGGAATGGATTATGGCGCGTGGCTGGTAAGTAAAACGAAAGAAGGAACACTCAAGGAAGATATTGATTATGCTGTGGCTCATGCGGCCAATTATCAGCAGTTTCTCATGATTATGGGAAGAAAATATAGGCTCCGAATTGGATATTCTCAGAAATGGCAGTCAGAATATATTACATTTAAAAATGAGAAAATGCCGAGAGGATTCCGGAGTTATTCTCTGGGAAAAGGATATACCGTTGATGCAATTAAGCAAAGGATTCTTACCAAAAAGTTCCGGCCAGAAAAACAGCTGATAAATTATTATGTCCCATCAGTGAAGAAGTGGACGACAAATATTACAGGATCATGGAAGCGCCGGGATGGAAGTTATCTTACTCCATACCAAAAAAGATATATGTATTATTACTGGCAGATTAAGAAGTCAGAGAGAAAATTTTCCGGCGGACGCAGCGTAAAGAAACAGTCCCGTCAGTCAGAGGATATGCTGCGCTGTCTGAAATATGTGGTACGGGAAAATATTAACAGTGAAGAAGATCTAAGCAAGAAAGGACAGCAGCTGAATGAAAGAAAGCAATATTATGAATGGCAAAAGCTTGTGGCACCAGATCAGCAAGATAAGGAGATGGAACGGGTATTAACCCGATATCGTTACCTGACACATTATATTGCAACACATAATGATGAGCATACTGGAGCATATGAAAATGAAATCGATACGTTGGAAGAGCAATATCCAATTGAGGAACTTTTAGACCGTGAACAACGTATGCATGAAAAGAACGATGAAGTAAAAGAGCAATTAAGGCGTATCAAAACGGAAGAAAAGATAATACGAAAAATCCGAAGTACGGTAAAGGGAAAAGGGATAGTATTATGAGAAAGACAATTTATGGGGAAGAAGAAATAAAAAAATATGTGTCGCGGATGGAAGAACCAATGAGACATCAGATCCAGGATGCAATGTATTTGAAAATTCCAAAGGAATATATACAGATCCTGGTGAATAAGAAATTTAATTTCTATTCGCGGGCATATCTGATCGGCTGCATCTTGGACCAAGATAGCCTGGAAACGATTAAGCAGCTGGCGACAAAAGAGAGCGCGGAAGAAATGTGTCTGGAAAGACGAAAGCTGCAGGAAAAAGCTTTTTTTCAAGAGAGCCCAGTGTTTCAGGAATATGAAAAAATGGCAGAGGCTTATAAGGATCAGATTGAAAGGTTGAAAAGTGATCAGCAGCAATACCAGGATGTCCTGCGTATACTGAATGAAGTTACTTCCAAGAGAGAAAAAGAGGAGCCTGGAGAACCGGATGTACAGATAAATTCAGAAGATCAAAAGAATACCGCTCTGGAGGATGAGAATAAGAAACTGCAGAATTTAATCGTACAGCTGGAAAGTGACCTTCAAGAAGTCGAGAAACAATTCGTGGTTACTTCTGAAGCTTTACAAGAAGAACAGAAAGAAAAAGAGCAATTACAGAGACGACTTCATTTTATGTCTGGAATCATCTCCGAATCAAAAGGGGCGGAGCAGGAAGCGGCAAATCAGATTTCCGGGGACAAGAAACAGGAAACGGAAAAAGATTGTCTGTTATTTTTTCGGGTTGTGAATGCAACTGTCTGCTATATAAAAAAGCAGAAAAGAAAAAAAGTGAATAAAGATCGAAGAGAGTTTATGATGGAAATTGTAAAAAGAAAGAGCTCAGAGCCAGATCAGGTTGAATTATTGATGGATCTTTATCAGGAAGGCTGGAAGATAGAATACTTGAAAAAAATATCAGAATGCAAACAAATAGATGAAATGAAACAGATGAAAGAAAATATCGAAAAGGCAAGAAGCTACCAAAAAATGCTTAATAGACAATAAAACAAAATCCCTATTATATAAAGCGATTCAAACACGCGAAATTTACATTGGAAACAAAAAAAATTTAAGATCTCCATAATAAACAAAAAAAATTTGAAATTTCTGTAGATAGTAATCATTGAAAAGAATTTTTTGAATATGGTATAATTTATTCAATTGGAGAACGGATAAATTTTAAGGAATGTTGAAAGGAGGTACTATCCGATGGGAAAGTAATGATAAAGTGAAAAAGCTGTTATGCAGGTTCTTGACTTGAGAAATGAAAGGAATGGGAAAATGAAAAAAATTGTATCAATTATTTTATCGGTACTTATGTCGTTGCAGTTAGGAATTACTGTTTTTGCATCTGAAGGCAGCGCGTTAGACACATTTTCAACAGAAGAACAGGAAACTTTGGAAGTTTTACTTAGCGATGTTATTAACGATGTTTTTCCACAAACAAGAAGTAGCCAAGAAGTCTTATTGGGCGAAGAAATTTATTCATACGAATATGTAAATGATAATGTCGAAAAAACGGACTATCATATCTATCCGATTTTTATAAATGGAACATTATCTATGTTTGTATACAGAGTCCCTAATGAAAGTGGAGGATATGATATTCAGCTTACAGAGGCTTTAGTGGATGAATTAAGGGAAAATAACTCAGGTGAAGAAATCGCATTATTGTATGATGCTGAACAGTGCTTTATGGTTACACAAAATACTATGACACCTTTAGTTAAATTTAGTCAAATTGTTGATGATAGAGATCGTGTAGAAAGCTATGATATTGCCAGAGATCAAATGGAGTTTAACATTTTGCATGCGAGTGATGCGTTATCTCTTCAAGAGGGTATTTCTCAACGATCAACAAATGCCTCAAAATCATTAGGTGTTCCATTTGTATCACAGAATCCACCTTCGAGCATATGTTGGGCAGCATCGATGGCAAGTATTGGAAACTATTTGAATTCAGCTTCTTATTCCGCACAGACTGTCGCGCAAAAAGTATATGGTTCAGATTGGAATAGAGGCGCAACTATTATAACCGCTGTTAATGCGTTAAGAAGCACATATGGAATCAGTTATGCAGTCGGGGCGGGACGACCTTCGTTCTCAAAAATTGAAACTAATATTAATTGGGGATATCCGGTATATAGTACATGGAGTTATAGTGGAGGAAGTCACGCAACAGTGATTAGAGGATATTCTTCAGTATCATCAATCTATGTTATGGACCCAGAATTCGGTTTCACAACGGCTACAAATAAAGTAAGCGGTTTTCAGTATGTCAGTGGATATTCAGGAGTTACATTGACATTGAGTGGCTTTGCCTCCAAAACATAAAAAAATGAAAACAAACAAAACACTTGAAAATATATGCGACATAGCTTAAATACGGAACAATAGTGAATAGGCCTCAGCGCAATTTCTAATTTCGTTTTGCGCTGAGGCTAAGTTCGGGTACTAATTGAGGTGAGAAATATAAGAAAAATAAAATTGTTGTTTTTGACTATTGGGATTATATTGGTTGCAGGGTGCCAAAAATTAGAAAATAATCAGGATAAATCATTATTAGTAGAACAAACTGAGAGTATGTTGGATGAAAAGAGCAAAGAAAATACAGTACAATTTGAAGAATTGAAAAAAACTTTGGAAAATAATATTGATCAAATAGAAGTTTATGTTAATTCGAGTACAGCGCAAGGTACAAGTTTTCTTTTAGATACAACGGAGAGCATAAAAGAAATTAAGAATTTGCTATTTAAAGATAAAGATTATAAATCTATAGAGTCTTCTTATGATGAAAACGAATATGATTTTCTTTTATCAATCTATTATGTATCATCAGAAAAAAATCAGGAAATGGTGGATGTATACGTTTTTGACCCTAATATAATTATGTATAATTCTGTTTTTTACGAAACAGAAAATGCTATAGACTATTCTTATATTCGCGAACAGATAGAGAATAATAAGCGAAGCTAATTGAAAATTTAAATACAACATTGTCTGTTGCACTTAGAATTACATGAAATAGGAGCCATGGGGTTGCATCTGTAACTTCATGGCTCCTATTTATGTTCTCTTCCGGTATAGTTAAAGTGGCTTAAATTACCAGGAACATTGACAAAGACCGTGCCACTATCGGTAGGGAGAATAAAGTCCATAAAAAGTTGGTTGTCTCCACTTCCAATGGAAACAACTGTATCCATCATAAAACCTGTACCAGAATTTCGAACTGCCGCTCAGGCTACCATCGGAAAAAGCGCCAGTGCCAGACTGCATATTTGGGATGCCAGAAGAGCTGTTAGGAGTACCAGGAGGAGTTCTGTTCTGATTATGAGAGATCCCTGTTTGCCTGCAATCCTTGTTGACTGCCGGATGTGGCGCATGCTCTATGATGTAAAGTATGCCTAGGTACAATACGAGAAGACCCTTTCGGAGTCACGTAGGGGAATCGCCCTAACAGAACAGGACCTGAACGGGATCAATGATATCGTCCCCATCGGCTGAAAAAATGACAATCCCTTCCAATTACGAATAAAGGGAAGTGCTGGAGGTTTGGTGAATAATAAAGAATGAAAGGGGCAATTTCATGGAATATGGATATATCAAAGTGAAAGCTGAGGAAATGCGGCTTAAAAAGGGAATCAGTAAGAATAAATTGTGTCATGCAGCGGAGTTGGAAAGAAAACAATTAAATGCCTATTGTAGAGGGAAAATAGTAAGGATTGATCTCAGTGTTTTAGCAAGATTATGCACTGCATTAGAATGCAGTGTAAATAACTTATTAGAATATGTTCCTAAATAGAGTGTAGAATAAAAGATAGTACATTTTAATTGTAAAATACGGTGTTAAAAGAGGAAAAATATCATAAAAGACTGAGTTAAGCAAGCAAATCTTGATGTAGCATGAGATGTTTTGGATGCAGTGAAGATATAAAAAACTTTCTGTAAATTATGCCCTGTTCTTCTGCAAAGATTATGTTATTGTAAATGAAATCGCATATGGTAGCGCTCAGGGACAGTTTTTGTGGTTGTAAATGGACGTGAAGTGAAGCAAGTGGCAATTAACCTGGCGGCTACCATATAGTCAAGTGGACTGTTCCTTCGCTCTGCTTGACTGGGTGTTACTCTAAATAGGTTTTGAAGTCCATGGTGCGCGTTTAGCGTTTGCCATTGATGCCAGAAGATATTTAGAGTATTGTCCACTGATCATGCAGTGTTGACCACTTGATGTTCACTGACTAGAGAAAAATATGAAAATTTACTGGAAAAATGTAAAGAAATGAGATATTATAGTGTGGAATGTTTTTGAGTAGGCATTTATGATAATGAATGAAGAGTACGTTAAAAGAAATTAGCGGAATAGTGATCATAATTAGCATCAAACTGTTTTAGAGAAAGACGAAGCGGAAAATATGCAGAAGCATGAATATTATAAAGATGAAAGGTACCATCATGGGGCAGCTATGGGGCAAAAAAACGTAAAAGTTTGCCGCAGTTTGCAACAATTTGGTGATGAAAAGCCAGTAAATGTCACAGTTTGCCGGGATTTTCATAGACTGTCGATTCCGGCCAGCGGCACTGAGTAAAAAACTTAAAAGAATTTCTTGATGAAAGCTACT
>ERZ1643246.853-NODE-853-length-36259-cov-10.560214_pt1 | contig 36259 bp, 43 predicted proteins | sample MGYA00579265_ERZ1643246 | MGnify/ENA primary metagenome ERZ1643246 (study PRJEB29033, sample SAMEA4952261) | chicken gut metagenome | biome: Broiler Chicken; feature: Gastrointestinal Tract; material: Caecum | place: Ireland | collected 2018 | study: Broiler...
TCATTGGATTTCCGTCTGGATTTTCGGAATATTTGATGTGGAAATATGACGTTTTCCCATCTTGACCAGCTGGCCCCTGTGGCCCTTGTGCGCCATCTTCTCCTGCCGGTCCGGGGATCCCCTGCTCTCCCTGCGGCCCTTGTAATCCTTGTAACCCTTGCGGACCCTGTTCACCCTTAATTTTGGTCCAGGTATAATCTGCCGGGTCAGTACTGTCGGCAGCTGTGAAGTCTGTATACTGTCCAATATAAGATTTCCCTGCGCCATCTGATACACTAAAATCCTGTGTACCGTCTGCGCTATTGGCGTATGCAATATGTAAGTAACTCGTCCGCCCGTTCTCCCCGTTAGTCCCTGGGATTCCCTGATCTCCCTTTAATCCCTCGAATCTTGCCCAGGTATATTTTGTGTAATCATTGGAGTCCTGTTCTTCAAAATCTACATATGTACCAATATACGTGGACGGGGTTTCCGTCATTGGATTTCCGTCTGGATTTTCGGAATATTTGATGTGGAAATATGACGTTTTTCCGTCTTGACCGGCTGGCCCCTGTGGCCCTTGCGGTCCTTTTGCACCATCCGTTCCTGGTATTCCCTGGTCTCCTTTTTCACCTTGCAAACCTTGTAGCCCTTGTTGGCCCTGTTTTTGTTTTACAATGGAAAATCTTTTTGTCTCTACCAATGCTCCTGATAAATATGAAACAGTAATATCTACCCATCCGCTATCGGCAGACAATCCTGTTACTGTATATGTTCTTGTTGAAAGATTCCAACTTCCGGTTACAGATGTGCTTTTTGCTATGCTGTATGTAACTGAAGATGATATATCATTACTACCAAAGAAAACGGTTGCTCTCGTTTTGCACTCCGGGAATGAAGTGTAATTTCCATTTGCGTCTGTAGGTATACCTTGATATTCATTATCAAGAGAAAGACTTAATAGTTTCGCATTTTTTGCTTCTTCCAAGGCTTCATTGGCTACTGTATCATCCGTGTATTTGCTAGATTTTTCCCAGTCTGAAGAAACATATGAACCGGATTGCCTTGATCTCACGCAAGTCATTATGTCTCCGCTGGTTCCTTGTGTCCATAAGTCACCTTCATCATAAGGTGGGACAGGCGTAGTCAAAAATGTTCTTCTCTTTTTATCTGCTGTATCTTGCGCTTTAGACGCTTGTTCCAAAGCTTTCAGGGCCTGAACATCTTCGATTGCCTGCCAGCTATAATTACCATTAACCAACGCCCATCTATATCCGAATCCACCATATTTATCATTATCTACAACATAAAACAGATCTCCAAGATGCTTATTTTTATCGGCTTCAGTTTTCCATTCTGATGCTGGTAAATTTGATGTTGTTGGAAGATAATCATAAAACCACGTCTCTATTTGACCATCAATTTGATTCTGTAAATCTGATATTGCCGGATTATAAACGGTGTCTATAAAATCATTGATTTTCTCATCGCTTATTTGCTCTACACTTTTCCCGCTTATTTTTATAGATTCGGCATTAATCACTACTTGTCCTGTCTCTGTATCTGCCAAAAATGTTGTTTCTCCATCTGGATCTTGAATATGAATAGAACCAGAATTAATCCAATCCGCATTAATCCCAATAGTATTCAAAATACTTACCAACATTTCTCCTGTTACTGTAAATCCAAACGGATATGTCTTTCCGCCGTCTGTTGAAATTCCAAATCCCTCTGCCGTTATTTTCCATACAATATCAGAGTCTGCCAATTCTGGCTTGTTATGCATGTAATAGATACTTGATCCGTCTTCTTGTTCTTCAACAGTAATATACAATCCAGATGAATTTTCCAATACATTATTTAGGTCTTCAAAAGCCTTTTCCCATTCTGTTTTTTGCTTATTGTAGTTTTTCCTTATTGTCTGATATATTGATGTTGATTCGCTATATCTGCTTACACTATTTCTTGCTGGGCTTTGAGCTTCACATGAAACGGACAAATTTCCTCCGCTTGAAAAAGAAACATTATTCAAATAGCACTGGTAACTTCTACCCTTTCTATCTGTAACTATGGCACAATCTCCGGCTTCTACTGTTGGATCAGAAGTACACTGTATCGAAAGAGGACGGAATCTCATCCCAACAACTTTATTTGCCAAATAATTACATACTTCGTTACCTTTCCCTTCCTGTATCAGCTGATTTCCAGAAATTCCTAGTACATACCCATCTGTTCCAACCTGATATGTCGTAGGTTCCTCTTCTCCAGTTGTATCTACATATTCTGTGACTTTTATTCCTGTTATAATAACATCGTCTGTGGACATGTCCATGGAAAAAATGGAAAAAATATGATGGTAATTCTTTAAACCCAAGAAATCACCACCACTATATGTGTCTCCTTTGCTCCACGGATTAAATGTACCGCCACTATAATTATTGTCGTCAGACCATGGTTTAAGTGTACCGCCATCTAAATTATCTTGATTCTCAAACATTGGTGTGTCATACCACTTAATCAATAGGCGTCCATCTTGGTCGCATGTCATCCAATTACAAGAAATTTGAGCTACCCACAACAGAATTTGTCTAAATGTAAGGTTCTCATCAGATGGTCTTTCCTGGACAACAAAATTTTCATTTTCGAAACTTGCGGTCCTTAATAGAACATTGCAAACTGAACAAGCATCTTGCACGATCTGCCTTAACGTAGCCGGGTACTGTAAATTGCTTTCTGAATATGGACGATCAAATTTGATCATATTATCATTACAAGTTAAAGTAATTGTCGCATCATCATACGACGGATTGTCATCTACTGTATAGACTCCAAGTCTTACGTTTTCTGTAGTTCCGTTCTTCAGTTTTAATCCAACTTTTATGTTAGAAATTACAGCACCAGTAAAATCATAATCTGAAAATTCCTCATAAATATTATTGAGGACTAATGTCAGTTTCCCAACTATAGCCGATCCTATATCAAAATTACCAGAATTCGATGTAGCCTTTTCAGTCTTCAATCCGTTCTGCCAAATATTGCTCCTATCAACTGTAATCTTATCTCCATCAGAAAATGTTATATCCGCACTTATTTCATAATTTACATTATCATTTAAAAGCTCTTGCCTAAACTCTTTCGAAACATTCCACATAATTTTACCTCTCAATAATGTCAAATGATATTGATTCGATCACTTTATTACCAGCTGTCCATATCTTTACCGGTGCTGATTTGTCTCCTGAATAGAATTCTTTTGTTTCGTATTTACCGGTCAACATATCTGGATAAGTTACATTGATATACTCTGGTTGAAATGCTTGTAAAATTTGGGATGTTTCCTGCCAACTTTTTCCCGACCATGACAAGGAAATTTTTATTTTTTTTGCAACTAAATTTTTATGCATACGGGCATCTTCAGTTCTTCCAGCACCATTTGCCGAAACATCCTGCTGCCCCCACGAAAAAGAGGACGGAGTCGGTAACTGTACTCCATCAACTGTTATCATTACCATTAATCAAAACCTCCAAACTATATGAGGGAAACAATCGGAACACTTTTCCAACCGATTATTCAATATTGAAAAAGCACCTACCATTGGTAAGTGCTTTTCCTACAATTCCTATCTTATATTATATATTATTTTCTCTGTGACATTCTATGACATTATCTTGTATTTTATTCTAAAACAATTATACATTTTAAGCACAAATAAATAAAAAACAATACTATTGACAAAAATGAGTATATGTTATATACTACATATAGTTGCAGGCTGTTTCCTATCCTGGTTTGATTCGAAACAACTTTTTATCCCGGAAAATTTGCCGATTTTCCGGGATCTTTTATTTTACAAAATGTTCTGTGAAATTTTAGATTTACGCCATATACTTTATCTCACATTGTAATTAATCACTCAAACTTCATTTCCTCCAACTTCTTAATCTTCTTTTTCAGACTCTCAATTTTCTTCTTGCGCATTTCTTCGGCCTTCTGTATTGCGGATTCTTTTGTTCTGTGCCAGTCCTTTCCTTCACCATGGTAATATATCGGAAATGGGTTCTCTATTTCTTTTACCATTCCGTCTCCGCAATCTTGGCATTCCTTTTCAACAATGCCATCCGTCAGCGCATATTTTGTGATCCATACTTTCATTTTATTTTTCCTCCTACATATTTTTAAGAAATATATAATCAAATGAATATATTTCGCGTCACCGACACCAATAATACATGTCACTCACCATTTAGTATCGGTGACACCTTTTTTACTGTTTCATGACGTAATAGGATTTCCTTCAGGATCCGTATACGGATCTAACTGATTAACAGTTTCTTGAATAACAGAAATTTGATTTAATACTCCAAGCAAAATCCACGCAACTGGATCGTCCTCGTAATTTTCTGCCACCATTGTCAGTGTGGCTCTGCTTATCTCTAATGCATCGTCTATATTTGCTAACTTATTTGCAATCTGTTCTGAACTCATATCACATTGTCTCCTTAACCATTCCAATAGTTTCTTCCGCATTGTCCTTTAAGACCTCTAGCATTGTTTCAATCCCATTCATCGCTTCGTCTGTCTCATCTTTTGTAATTCCACCGTTTGAATATGCATAGTGCACAGCTCTGAAGATGGATTTAACCTTGCTGATTTCCTCATATATGATCTGTAACTTATCGTTGATAATCATAACGTTTTTCGATAATCCAGCAACGATTTCGCTTGCCAAAGATTCTTTATCCATTGTACCCATCTCATACCTCCACGCAGTAAGCCATCATCATCTCTTTAATTACCGTTTCATATAACGGTCTTAAACTCTTGTCTCCAATAATCACGGTAAGTTTATTAATGCTTTCCAACTCTGTTTTCGTGATTCCTGGATTTCGTTCAAACGCTCGTCCTTTTGCCCGTGCCACCCTATCGTCTAAATGGCAGTTCTTTTTCTGCTTAAGTCTTTCATAACTTTCATTCCGAACTCTGGCATAATTATACGGTCTTCTGTTCCCTTTATTATACAATGGACTTTCCGCAATTCTGGCTATGCATTTATTTACCCAGGTTTGAAAATCATAATTGTCTGGCATTGACTGGAACGTGCTGATCAGAGTTTCAATCTGTTTTCCTTGACGCTCCTGCTCTGCGGAGATACGTTTTTGCTCCAAATATGTATTTGCTTGCATATCCCATAACTGTTTGAACATCTGCATTTCTGGTGGAAGATCCTTCATCTCTATCTGAACTTCCCTTGTGTGGAAGTAGTTTTCTACCAGTCTGTCATAAACTTCCCACGCCTTATCAGTGTTGAGGGATTTTGCGTGGAGAAACGCTCCTTTTTCTGTCCAGAGGTATAGTTTGTTAATCCTTGACGATTCATCAAATTGATGATTCGTTTTAAATTCTCTTAATGACTCTCCCTCCAAACAAATAAAGTGCTTACCTTCAACATATCTGTCTCTGTTCCTGTTAAAGTTATTGGAAATTGTTTTTTTGTCTGTTCCGTATGCTTTTGCAAGCTGATTTGTAGTAAGAACACGAATATTATTGTATTCGACGATTTTAGGTTTTTCCAAAATAAAATACCTCCTATGTCAAAAAAGTATTTGACCATAAGAGGTATGTAGTGTTATAATTTACATACCCCTTAATGGTGGTGAGATAGGTTCGGTTGATTGCTAGTCGTAGAGCCTATCTCTTATTTTTTTTATATCTGGCTTTAACCGTTGTATTCCTCTGCGTATCCCTTCCGTCTTGGCTATATTTTCTTGCTTGCAATACTTTTCCAGTATATCAAGGGTTTCAGTATCAAGTCTAACATGGATAGCCTCGGATTTTGGATTATCAGATTTCGGTCTGCCTGTCCGTGGACTCATACTTTTTCACCTCACTTTTTGAACCACAATTAAATTATATTAAATGAACCACAAAAAGTCAAGCGCTTTTTCCTATATAAAAAAAGTGCCTTTCTACAAGACACAAAAAAATATGTACAAAATTGTCGAATTATGGTAATATAATTATGTGATGGCGGACATTCTTCCGAAAGGAGTTTGTTTATGGAAGCCATCATTACATTCGTGTCATTGATTGGATGGAGAGTAAGTGAATACGATTTTACTACACTCTTCTTCTATATCAGCTTAGCCTTTTCCATGTACAAAGGCATGCAACACTTTACGAATGATAAAACTGCCAAACGGTAGATAAGATACGCAGGATTCCACTAAGTTCAGCGGTTAATTTACTAACAACATTTTAATTTACAGAAGATTCCCTAACGTAACACATTTACTGCCGCCATCACACTGTTAAGTTTACTGTTGTCGTAAACTACTGTCAAGAACTTTCGTTCGACTTATTACGACAAATTCATTATACTACCAGAACAAATGTTTGTAAATACTTTTTTTGCGCTTTACCTTGAAGTCTCTTCATCTGATATAATAGATTTATCAGATGGAGGCTTCTGGTGTAGATATAAGAGATTCCTAGCTTTAATCTGTATGGAATCTCTTATTTTTATCTATTTTTTGATACTGCTCTTCAATCCCTTTTCTTATTACCTCGGACTTACTTATGTTCATTTTATTCGCAGTATATTCAAGTTTTTCTACAGTTTCATTATCAGCCCTAAAATGAATAAGTGTCGCCTTGGGATTGTCTGTCAATTTTTGTCCTTTTTTTAATGGACTCACATTTTCACCTCCGTTCTTTGTAATTACAATCTTAGCATGTAATTACGCTATTGTCAAGAGATATTAAATAAAAAAGTAGAGATCTTATTCTCTACTTTTATTTAAATATAATTATTTTTTGCAAATATCCATTTTGTTTGCAGCAACATTGAATAACAGTTTATTCTTATTCATCAATAGTTTTACCATATGAGAGTCCATTCCGATTTAAAAGTTCTTTGTATTCTATTTCAAAGTCATTGGTAGAATAAATATTTTCAAAATTAGAAAAGTCTATTTCATCACTATCTGGAAAAGTATTTATTAATACTTGCTTATCATATGAAACAAACGTGAACGTATCGTTTTCATTAACCGTTGACAAAATATTAACATCATATCCATCAAATACGCTTCTTGATATATTCATAAAATCAAAAATTGCGTTCAAATTGTTGTCATAGGTTCCGAAGCACATTATTGTATATTTCCCATTATTTTCATTTAGAAGAATATTTACAAAATTATTATCGTCATGATAGAATTTCATTTCATCTATAGTCTTTTCTGATTCGTTTTTGTTTTCTAAAAAAGTAATGCTATCCAGAAGATAACTTAGTTCTACATCATACTTAATATTTCTTCCGTTTTCTACCTCTATACCAAATGTATAGAGATTTTTATTATATGCGAACATGGTATTATCCATAAAATATTTTTGGTTATTATCTAATACAGCATTTCCAATAAATCTGAACGCAGTTACTCCATTAATTTTTTCTGTAGTAGTTGATATCTCTTCGTATGATTTTGCGGATTCTATTATTCCACTCAAAATACTGTCTCTTGTATCCTCCATGCTTATCTTGTCGAAGTTATCATCAAATGTTCTATAATCAACTTCCTGTTTTTGTATCATTACCATTAACTCATTATCATAATAATAAGTATTAATTCCAGATATTTTTACACTATTTTCCCATGACTCAGGAATTTTATATTGGACATCTCCAACCGTCTTGGTAACAAGTTCCTCTGTTTCATATTTATTAATTGTTTTATTATTTATATCTGTATTGCTTGTTTTCTCACTATCCAATAAATTTCCATTACTTTTTTTCACGAATACTTCAGCATATAATTCATCATCTATAACCCTAAAATTATATGTGAAATCAGGGAATGTTGCAACGATCTTCCCGTCACTTCTTTTATATGTCCCACTGTACTCACTTCCTGAAACATTAGCATTGCAATTACCACTATCATAAAAATATATAGAAAAATATTTTCCGCTTACATATTGTTTTTCAAAGGTATCTTTGTCTGGTACTGTTCCTTCTAATTTCTGTAATAAATATCCACCATCTACGTAATAATTGATCTCTTCATTTTCCCCAATGCTCAAAAGAGATTTTTCTTCATCATATTTTGCGCTATGACCTACTGTCGTTTCTCCATCCGACAATTCTACATTTATTCCAGAATCATCTTCTTCAATTGATAAATAGACCCCAGAATACATATCCGCTACCGCTAAATATTCTCCACTCAATTCAACTTTATTTTGGCAACCGGCCATCATAATACACATAAGTACAGACAATACAATTAATAGTTTCTTCATAGAATTCCCCTTCTGTGAGTTTTATTTTATATATTATAAAATATATTTGTTGATAGTATATTTACAATTAATATAATAAAAAATGCTATTAAAATACCTATGACAACATTCCTTATCACCAAATTATTTTTTTGTTTTTGAATATAATGTTTTTTTAGCAGTCGGAGTATTAGAGATAGCCTTATTATATTCTCCTACCGTGTACCTATGACCACAATGTTTGCATATAGTTTCTCCTATCTTATTTGAGCCTCCACATTCCGGGCAAATAGTATAGTTATCAGAATTATTCCCATTTTCTATTGGGCATCCGCAATGAGGGCAGCTGTTTGCCCTATCACTTATTTCTTTTCCGCATTCTGGACAATTTATCAAAGCCATTTTTAGTTCCCCCTTATGTATAAAATATAATGTAATTGTAATATAGATTCCATTCTTTTGCAATATATTACTAAAAAATATTTTTTTATCAATTGAAAAAAAGAGGGCGATAATTCGCCCTCTTAAATACCATCAAACAGATAAGTACCTGGATTCATCCTTCTGCTTATACTGTCTGCTCCTTTATATACAGCCCTGGCCAATGTCTCGTTATCCGTTTTCAATTCAATTACTATTGGCTGCTGATTCTGGTTTTGATTTCCTCCTGAAACAGCAAAAACTTCAAGCATTCCTTCCACAACGGCGGATTTAATACCTTCTGTAATTTGCATATTGTTTGCAACAACTGGCTTTTTCCCCATCATACCAATCATTTCAGGTCCTCTTTCATTTGCATAAAATAAGTCCCCCATTCTAGGGAAACCTCCAGACGCATACCATCCAACATTGACACTAGGAAGTGAGAAACTAACACCGGCAGCACTGGCCCCAACAGTAGAAACGCTGAAGTGCGGTGTTGGTATATGAACTGCTCTAAAACCATTTGCCAATGATTGAGCGGCTCTCACTCCTATACTATACAAACTACCTATAGCAGAGTCAATTTGTCTTGGCAATGATGAAAATAGACTGATAAGAGATGGGAAGTTGTTATTAAATCCAGCTTTTATTCCGTTTCCAATATCACGCCCTCTTTCTTGAAATTTAACATTCAGATTTCCCATTGCGTCATATAATTCTTTTGCCAAAATTTTCATTTGATTTATTGATCTATTTTTGTTACTATCGACTCCTTTATATAAACCTTCTATTAAATATCGTCCACTTTCCATCATTTTTGTAGATGGAGAATTTATTCCGACTTTTCTATTAAAAGCATCATATCCATCTTCGGCCAACTCGCCCATTGTATTAGTAAAATCTAATCTTTTCGAATTGACACCATCTATTGCTCCATCAACTAGATATGTTCCACTGCTTTTTAATGGAATTTTTGCATCTATGATTTTTTGATTAGCATCTGTTATATCATCATTAATTGCTTTTGTAATTCCACCAGAACTTTCCTGTGCCCCTTGATTGGCTGAAGTAACAAGGCCACTACCGCCTTGCTTGTATGTATCATAATATGATTGTAATGTTTCTGCTCCTGCACTAACAAGACTTGAAACAGTACTTAAGAACCCTGGCCTTCCATCTTCAAAAGCATTTCCCATCTTTACAACAGCACCATTGGCCAACTGATACCCACCGTCTGGAAGTTCGCTTAGTTTTCCTGACATAATAGCGTTATAAAGGTTAATAGCATCCATTCCAAAAACTTGTTCTCCATTAACCCATACTCCATGTGCTCCATCAATAGCATTTGCTGCTTTCGTTACCATTATGCTGAAATCCAAATCATTTACTGTGCTATTAACATTCTGTATAGATTTCATCAATTCTGTCATACTTCCGTCAACATTTGTAAGACCGGCATCTACGATTTGTTGAGCAAATGCTCTTAATTCTTCTGCCGTGCTGTCTGCTATTCCATACATATTATTGGACAGTGATGTAGTAAGACCATTAATTATTTCTCCACCAGCATTTCCAGCATATACACTTCCGTCAATTCCAAGTTGTGCATACAATGTTCCTAATTTTGTTGATAATGGATCCAAAACATTTGTTTTATAATCATTTAAAACATCATTGACATAATTTGTTTGTCCACCAGAAAGCATTTGTTCTACTGGGTTTAAGTTTTCCCATTCTAGTCTTGCTTTTTCAGCAATTTCTGGTATTTTTTCTATCAAGCCATTTTGTATAGTATTAGTAACATTCGTAAAATACTGTGTCAATTTTCCCAATTGCATTTCTCGTTCTGTATCAGTACCAGCAATTGCGGAAGCTAAATCAGTCAGATCGCTTTCTGGTATTCCTTGGGACAAAGCTTCATCGTAAAATGACTGAAGAGCCTGTTTTATACCATCTGTTTCTGTTTCTACATTTGTTTTTGTATCGAAAAATATTTGTGATAATTGATCAAATGTTTTATCGACAGCTTCTGTATCCAGTTGACCACTGCCTACCCACTCTCCTATATTTATTTTAGCTTTTAAATTATCAAAAGAATCTCCAGCTTTATCTATCTGTGTTGTATCCACTTTAGTATTAGAAAGTTGTGCTACAAGTTCTCCGTATCTATTATAATATTCTTCTGCTGAAATCTCCCCATTATTATACGATTCGTCTAATTGATTGATTTCTTCCTGTATAGCATCTATATTCTCCGTCATTCCATCTCTAACTCTTTTTATCAATGCAATTAATTCTGGTGACGAAACGCCAATAGCCTCTAATGTATCATTAAATCCTCCAGCTAATCCCTCAACAATAACATTATACTGTTCATTAAAAACAGAACGTGTATCATTCAAAAGTTGGTCGAACAACCCTTTTAATTGAGGTATTTTTTCTTCTGCGGTATATGCACCTAATTCAATTGCTTCAGCAATCTTTTTGATGTTATCCTTTGTTCCATTTATGCTTTCATTTGTTTGACCTATTGTATTGATTTTTTCATTAATAGATTCCATGCTACTACTAATTGATTCGGCATTTGTAGCAAAATTTTCTGTCAAACTAGAAATTGCAACAGTACCACTGTTTTCTAAGTTTTCAAACATTGCCGAAACACGTTCTTCAGCAAGTTCATCTTTCATGTCTTTTATAGCCGAATACAACGCTCCGCCAACAGCAAGAACTCCAGTTGCAATTGCCGCATATGGATGTGCTGATAACGATTTAAATAGTCCACTAATTTTCAAACCTACGGAATCAATCTCTGACTTTACAAGAAGTTTAAATACGTCTGCCATACTAAACATTTTTTTAATGAAATCTTCTATTTTACTTGCAAACGTATATGTTTTCCATGCGGCAAAAAATAATGTGAGTCCAACTGTTATGCTTTCTAATACTGAATCTGGAATCTTTTGTATCGCACTCCCTAAAGCCCCAATTACAGTAGCGAATCCATTAATAACTGCCGTAACTGCGGGTGTAATAAGTTTAATTATTGATGCGGAAAAATCTATTAACCCTTGTCCTACATTAACCGTAATTTTAGCCAATGCTCCGGCCAGTTCAACGATAGCACCAGCCAGTGTTTTCCAATCAATTTTTTCAGCTAAATTCTTAACAGAGTCGAATAAATTTGAAAGACTTGATTTCAGAGAATCCCAGTCAACATCAATCACGCCAAACTGATCCATAGCGACAACTAATGCGCCAAGACCAGCCACTATTGGAGTATACTTAAACGCTCCCAATATTTTGAATGTTGTTTTTAACCCGTCATACAATTTTAATTTCTTAAATATATTTCCAATTGTACCGGTCAATCCCTTTACAAGTTTAAATCCAGCAATTCCTGTAGTCAGTATTCCTATTCCGTATCCGATGTCTTCCAATAAATCCGGGTCTATTCGCTTAACGGCTCTGGATAAAGAATCTAATCCAGAAGGAACAGTATCATTAATAAATTTTGCTCCAACCTTCAATAGGTCCTCGTAAAATTCTACAATTCCCTCTCCTATACTAGTTGCAAATGGTGCCATAGCATCCCAAAAATCCGCTAATGATTTATTGATTCTATTCCAATTTATTTCATTGTTGAAATCTGTTAATGCATCAACCAATCGTGGAATTGCTTCACTCATCGTCCAGACAGATACCGGTCTAAGGAAGTTATCGTAAAAGTCCATTAAAGCTGTCCAGGTAAATTTTGCTGGCTTTTGAAGTGCCGTATAAAATTCAGCCAAAGAATTTTTCAACCTATCCCAATCGATCTGATTCAATAGATCGTTTGTTATATAGAAGAATCTTGGTAAACCAGATTGATCAGAAAGCATCCAAACTCCCATTGGCTTCAGGAAGTTTTCCCAAAAATCTTTAATCGTTCCCCATGTAAATTCTCCAAGTTTTTTCAGCCCCTGATTCCATAGAGTTTTGATCGCCGTTGTTGTCGGTTCAATTAATTTCAAAAGCTTCTCAAATCCATCTATTAAATCGTCTATTACCGTATCTTCTTCATCAAGTTCTCCAAAGTCAAAATCCGCTCCTAATGGTATATCTGTCAATCCTGATAAATCCGACGAACCTCCTGAACCGCTAGGTTTTTTACCGCTTCCACTTCCACTACCTTTTCCAGAATCAGATGAAGTATCCGACAAATCAGATAATATATTTAATTCATCAAAAGAAAGAACACTTAACGCCTTTTTTAATTTTTTTGCACTGTCAGTAGCCTTATCGATACCAGATGAAGCATCATCGCCAGCGGACCCCATGTCTTCTAATCCGGAAGTAGCATCTCCGATTTCCGGCATATCAAAGCTATCAGATGTATCCGGAACTGATACATCATCTACTACACCTTTTTGGCTTCCTCCTCCACCATTTTTGTTTCCAGTGATCAATTCCATAAATGCTTTGAACGCATTCGCAGCAGACTGTAACTTTGATAATAATCCGTTCAGTGCTGTCACTACAGGCAATAGAGCTGAAATTAATCCTTGTCCAATTGTGGCAGATAGTGTTTGAAAATTAACTGTAAGAAGTCTAACCTGATTTGCCCATGTCAAATAGTTATTAACGCAATGCTTTTTATCATTGCCTCTGGAGGTTTCCCTCATTTTCATCAAACGGTCATTTCCGTTTCAGTTTAGCGTACATTTTCATCCATAAGTATTAATATATTTTATGGATGTCGGACACTCTTGGGAGTATTATATTTATTCAACTCCTACGCGTTACGGTGTCAATCAGCCTTTCGAAATCTGATTGATTACCTCGGTATTAACTTATTTACTTATCCATCTAAAACCATATGCTGTTCTATCTTGTTTATCAATCACTTTTTGTATTGATTTGTAGTTTACACCAAGATTCCTTCCAGCTTCTGATATGCTATTAAATTCCTTTATTATTTTCTTGGTTTTTATATCTATTTGAGCAATCTTTTTTCCTTTTTTATTATGTTTGTATTGGAAAATATTTTTTATAGGAAAATTTTCTTTATAAACAAAAATATATCCATTCGATGATTTGTATTTTCCAGTTAAAACTCCAGAAATACCAGTTCGATTAGTTCTTGTTTCTTTTGATGCTTCTTGTATGCTAGAAAACTCTTTTATAAAGTTCCCGTTTAAGTCGCATTGTATAATAGCTTTCTTGCAATTGTTATCTGGTTTTTTATATTTTCTTGCACCATATTTTGTATATTCATCTTCAAACATAAAAATATGATTTTTGCAAGAATGTCTACTATCTTTACAACTCATTAATACTTCTGAATCATGGAATCCATCATTTTTTGTTTCACTTGCGCTATCATATCTTTTTACATATTCTCCATCATATGTAAGGCAAACAACCGGTCTTGCATTCCACATTGATCCACCATCACCGCCTTTTGCCATATTGTATCCATTAGGCTTGTATGAGTTAAATTTTATTATGTATTCTTTTTCTAATATGTTTGCCATTTCGTAAGAACTAGTTTGATCTATTATTTCCCAAGAAAAATTTTCTTTTCCATATTTTTCTATCGCTCTATGGAATATACAATCATCTTTTTGATAACACCGTTCATGATGCCATTTTCTTTCCTTAAAGTTACAAGTTTTTCCTATATATACCTTACCATTTTTAATATTTATTGCTTTATAAATATAATATAATCTCATAATTTTAGCTTTATAGACATATAAATAAACTTAGCATTTACCGATTTTATCCGATTTTTTATAATATATTTCTATATTATGCGGCACACATTCTACCGCTAGTACGTGCAAAATCCCCCTGTTGTTCTCCAGTTACGGACATCAGATAACTATACCGAAGCATAGTTTGTGTCCCTCTATCCATTTCTCGATAAGACGTAGTTATTCCATTTGCTAAAGCATATGCTTCTAGGGACGCAACAGTCATGTCTATACCCAACTGTCTTAATGGTTCAATTTCTCCTGCGATACCAGCACGTATTTTGTAAAATGTTTCATCTGTATTTAAGTTGTAAAATGAAGCCAAGTCTCCAGCAAGTCCGGCCAATGAGGTAGACATTTGTGCCGCTGCTTCTGGTGCAACACCTGATGCCTTTAGCATGGCCATCATTGTTCCTGTATACCGTTTTGCTGATAATTCGGATAATCCAAATTGTTCTTTTGCTGTAGAAGCAAATTTATAGGCATGTCCTGCCATATCACCGAACGCTACATCAACAACGTTTTCAACCTCTGTAATATCGGAACCTAAATTGACGGCTTCTTTCCCAAAATTAACAAGGGCACGTGCTCCTGTCGCTAATGCATTGTACAGTAAATTACCGAATACAAATGACTTTGCTCCTCCCCACGTAGTAAAAGAGCCTTTTGTGCTCTCTGAGGAATCGTATATCTTGCCGAATCCAGACGATATCTCTGCTACTGCTCCCTTGAATTTACCACTTTGAGATGATAAGGACGAAAGCGCTTGTGTGAGTTGTAGAGTGTTTTTTGATATTTTCGGTGCAACAGACATTTTGTTGAATAAAGATGTAAGTGCATCTCCCAAAATTGTCAAGTTTGAAGAAATGTATTTGGATTTATCTCCAGCGCTTACTAACCGTGCAATAGACGATACGAATTGGTTGGTCGATTTTGATATGTGCCCTGTCGTAGACATCCCAATTACTGCTTTCTTTAGCTCTTTAGTAAGAGTCGGAAGTTCCAATGATACTTTTTTTGACTTATCCCCCGCATTTGCTAAACGTGCTAAAGCAGATACGAAGCCATTTATTCCCTTTGACACATCTGGTATGTTGCTCAAATCGCTTATTGCTGTTGTAATTTTGGTGAACTCATTAGGAGAAAATTTATCTAAATCAGCATGTAAAAGTCTATTAATAGAATTTATAACATTCTTAATACTCCCATCATCGAATTTTGCTGCTGATAAAGTGTTCATAGATGAAGCAATTTTTTCAATTCCGCTAGAAACAGTTGGGATCTTTCCAGAATCTATTTTGTTTAATTTACCAATCACATTGATTATGGAACTGATGTTTTTTGTATCAACATTCTGGAACGGTATATTAGAAATGCTTTCTAACGACTTCATTGCTGAAGCAAACTGCCTAGTTGGTTCTATCCCTGCCTCTATTTTTGAAAAATCTATTTTGTTAAAAGATTCTATGCTCTTTACTAACCCAGTGATATTTGGAGATGATATTTTTACCCCATTTAAAGATCTGAGAGATGATGCCATTTTATTGACATTGCTTGTAAATGCTCCTACCCCTCTTATATTCAAATTTCCAAATGCTTTATTAAGCTGATTCATTCTTCCTATAAGATTGCTTATAGCTTTATCAGCTTTTTGTGATTCGGCGGAAATCCTTATGTTTAAATTCTCTAAATTTCCTCCTGCCATATTTACCTCCTAACTTTTTGAGGGCATTGGCTATCTTCGATCAGATAGTCAAAAAGGGGCAGGATAAAATCCCGCCCCAAAATTCTCTAATTTCCAAGTCTTGCGTTTGCCTGTTTGACTTTTAATGTCATGTAAAGCAACTGCTGATTGATTTCTTCTTCTGTTTTTCCGTTATCCTTTGCAATCTCCTTTATGCTCTTTTTCTTTTCCTCAAAAGGATTGTCTGGATATTTATTTTTCTTACTCAAAGCACATCCTATGGCATTCAAAGTATAATAGCCTGTAAGCCAAGACTGATATTTGATCATATCAATTTCATGTTCAATCTTTTTTTCATAAGATTCTATAAACATATTTATATACTTTGGTGTTGAGTGAAGAAATTCTTTTTCTTTCATTCCAGCCCGTATTGCCCTCGGCTCAATTTTATTCAGTATTATTTCTCTGAATTTTTCGCGCTTGTTTTCCGATTCTGGTTTTCTTTCTGGTTTGTCCCTTCTTTTATCATCGTTTCCAGACCGATTAGTTTGAAAAAACCATCTTCACCCATTTGATCCATGCATATTTTTAAGATACCATAAAAGTTTCCGGTATCATCATCTTTGTGTTCTTCAAAGTACTTTGTTAATAGTCTCTTAGCATCTCCAATAGTGGTAACTGATTGGTCTCCAGAAACTCCATGTTCTTCCATTAATCCAGCATAAAAAATTGTTAATGCTGTATTTGGAACATCAGATAAACTTCTTGTTAGTTTATGTACATCCATAGAATTCTCAGCATCAAAATACTTCGCATAAAAATCTATAAGCTTTTCCACGCAATTAGAATACAATGAAGCTTCAATAGTATATTGTAATTTATAATCTTTTCCACCTATATTTAAAATTCTATACATCTACTTATTCCTCCCATGCATATGTAGTATCATTTTTATAACCGTCTTCTCTTTTATCGCTCCAATGTTCAGACGGCGAAATCAAAGGAGCTATTAATCCCCCCCAGCAGATGGAATAATAGCCGCATCAGGACCTTTATAATCGTTGATAGTCATTGTCATTTCAACTGTTAAAAGTCCATTTTGATCAACATCTGGTTGCGGTATAATTGTTGGCGGTTCCGCTATTACAAAGAATGCTTTGGTTAATGCTGGGAAATATGTTTCAAACCATGTTGACTTTCCTCCCGCTTTTCCAGTTTTATACGCTCCTATCAAGGTAGTCCATTCTTCCAAAGTTTCGTCCGTCAAGTTGACTGTGATAGAAAACGTACCGCCTGTACTTCCTCTACCAGCAATGGTCCTTTCAACTGCATCTTCCAATGCTGATGCATCAATTGATTCAACATCAATAGAAATCCCACCAATTTGGTTAATTCTAGTTAATTGTTTAAAAGTTGTTGGTTTTGTTCCAGCTGTTGTCTCAACAGCGTACCCAAGTAAAGCACCAACTGTGCTTATGCCTGCAACTGCCATTTTTCTCCTTTCTACCCCTAAACTATATGGGGTCAGCGACTGTACTTCATTTTTTACAGCCGGTAAATAAAAACTATTTATAGTTGATTTTTAATTTCATCTTCTTATGTTCCTTATGAGCACTCTTACCCTGTGTCCGGGAGATAATAGGATCACCTCCAAATTAATTACGAATATTCCTCAAAAAGGAACATCCTAAAACTTTAATGGTTTCCATAATTGTCTCCTTTCGTCAATTTAAAAAAGAATCTTGAAATAAGATTCTTTCATGCTCTTTTCTGTTCTATTTATCTATTTTATATTATACTATAAAGTAAATGTGACATTCTATGACATGTATTACAATAAATATCCAGTGTAAATCCTGCTATATCTACTCAATACTCTTGTTATTTTTCCGTCCATGTTGTCAACCGGTTCTGGCCCGTATGTTCGTTCAAATCCCATATTTATCATTGACTGATGACCTATCTCGTCCATTTTGTATGCTTCCGATAATGCCCTTTGCCCAGATGTAAAATATTCAGTTTGTATTGAAGTATAAGTAGAAGTCTCGTTCCCTTCCAAGTCGCTCGAATCTGTCGAATTACCAATCAGTTTCATGGAAGCAAATGGTGTTTTTGCTATTGTACCTTTGTTATTCATTGAACACCCATTTTCTCCAACAACATTAATCAATGAATTTTTCCATCGTTCAAATATATCAAAAATCGGATTATTTATTATGTTTGGAATAATTTCACCGCCCTTCTATATAATCACTATTTTCTAAATACCTCATTTACAATATTATTGATATTTTTCCTTATCTCTTCTGCGGCCTTATACATTGGCATTGTAGTCCGTATACCATATGAATGATGCCATTCTCCGTCATCTCCCAAATAATTCCATCCATTTGGATCCAGCGCGTGCTTTTGACCCGGAAAAGTTCCAACTCCAAATCCAAATTCGGCAGATTTGGGATTTGATGTTGGATTATATTTGATTCCTGCTCCAAATTCTATTGCAAATAAAAGATTAAATACCCTTCCGTCATCTAAAGTTACTTCTCGCCCAGTGGCTATAAGAATTGCATTGCATCCAATAGTAGTCGGATCTATATTTGCCTTTAATGTGACAACTGTAGAAAAATTTCCTTCGTTAATTGCCTGCGTGGCAGTTTCTATCCCTATGTCCGATAATCTTCGGCATACTTCTTCACATTTTTTATTAAGTTCTCCCCTGTATTCATACAACTGTTTAATCACATTCGAAATAGACTTTTGGTCAAATATATCGAATTTGAATTTTCTATTCGCCATTATTAATCCTCTTTATTCCATAACGTGCGACATGTCCTTTTTTTGTGTCTAGTATTTTCTCTATTTTATAATCTGGAAATGTAACAGGAGTAATTCCATCGCTTTGCATTTTTAATTTGTTTGTAGCATCTAATTCAGGCTCTATATCCACAAATACTCCCGTTCCCTCTTCCGGTAAAAAACTTCTTTCATATGAAGTAATATATCTATCATATTCTGGAACAACTCCTGCTGATAGTTCCTCTGGAGTTCCAGATGTAGCAGAAACAGTCATCCTCTTCATAATGGGAGTTCCATATTCAACAATCGTATCTGTTCCATCCAGTTTTTCTTTTCTATCGACGAACCATACTTTTTGTCTTTCTTTTGATAGGCTTCTCAACATTTATACCAATCCCCTTTTAAGCCATTCCACTCAGAAGAAAATTTAAAATTTGCAATCAGATATCCTTCGCTCCCAGAAACAATTCCAGTAAAACAGCAATTAGGATCGGTTTTTATGGTTTGGCCATTTACAATAAATTTTAATATTCTATTGCGCTGTCTTCCATTCATCAAACGTTCCTCCGTCAATGTTAATTGCGTTGTTTTGAAAATACTCATTTAATGCTTCTTCTATCTGCTCCTTAGTAACGGTCCCTCCACCGTCCCTTATCTTCCTGTTTAATATTGCATACACCTCATCAGCCCTCATTCCCACAATTCTTACCTCCTACAATTCAAGCCATTGTCCATTAATAAAATGCAAAACCTTAGTATTTCCCTTTCCATCTGTTAGTAGTGCTCCACTTCCTGGGTCAACATATAAAGGTAATTTGGATTGATCGCTGATCAACCCTTCATAGTATCTCTTGTTTCCATCCGCTTCAACGCATACAATACTTCCAAAATCTGGAATCTCGTCTCCTGGATAATATGTTTTTCCATCAATTACTGTTTTTTGCTCCGCTGTAGCCATTATGCCACCAACCTTTCTAATTCATATGGTACTATGTGTATTGCTTCGTCTCCTAAAATGGAATATGCAAGTCCAAATACTTGATTACCATAGTCAGCTAATAAATTCGCACAAAATTCTTCCATTTCTATCCAATAGCGCCTTTTGCACATTCTATGAATATCACTTATTAGATTATAAGAATACATAACACAGTGACCTAATTCGTGAATAAGTACCCGGTTTAAAAATTCTCCTTTTAATTGGTTCGACAGATAAATTGCCATTGTGTCTGGGTCAGTAACAGCACAAGTAAAAACATTTGTTCTGTCTATAAGAATTGGATCTGCTGGATTTGTCCATCGAATACTCCAATGCATCCCATTCATATAAAATTCATCTATCATGCAACAACCGCCTTATTGACAATAATATTATCTATGATATAATAAATAACAAATAACAGGGGACGCAAAGCCGTCAGTAGACCCTTGAAAGGTTGAAATTCCTTTCCTTGCAAAACGTCGGGCATGAGCCGAAAGGCTCTTTTTTTATTGACTTATAAAATATCTAATTCTTTAAACAACTGAAATATTTTTGGTGACTGAAGTGCAATCCAGTCTATCATCTCTTCAAAATTAGACCATCCATTCATACAATTTGATGTTGAATCCTTTAATCCACTTTCTCCCAAAAATGCATGAATTATTTCATGCCTTAGCGTTTCTTTCATGCAAATATTTCTTGTATCTTCAGATTCATCTTCAAACCCAGGATAAGTCTCCATTTTTACAATACGTATGTTCTTTGTGTATGAATTACAGTAACCACTAATACTATTTTTTTCAAAACATGTCTCGCTTTTATAATCTACAAATTTAACATAATATTCTGTTCCTAAAATGTTTATTTTACAGTCATTCATAAATCGTCCCCAAAATCTATAATCAAAAAGAGCCAACCTCCATTGAGAAGCCAGCTCTTTTCATGTTCAATTTTATTTCATATTCTGAACCTTTTGCGCCATCTGTACGATTTTCTGCTTCAGTTCAGGTTTTTCAGAAGCATCTGCATAATCCATAATATTTTCAATCATACTTTCCATATCTTCGAAAATCTCATTCATGGATTCTTTCATCATTCTCTTTTGCTCAGGATCTTTTGTTTCCGTATAATGTCTACGATAATCATTGTATTTATCATATGCTTGTCCATACCTAGAACCCATATGTTCATATCTTCCATTCATATTACCGTCCATTTTGTTCATTCTTCCATCCCTTGTATCTCCAGTATATCCCATTCTATATCCAGTCATTATATGAGGAATATCATCATACATACCATCATCTTCTCGATCCCATGGCATCATATACAAATCAGGAGTGTATCCCATTCCTGCCGACCTTCCCCTTCCTGTTCTATGGACAAATCTTCCTTTGGAATCTCTTCCTCTATATCCCATTCGTCCGAACAGTTTTTCTTCTTGCTCCGCTTCATCCATAGCCTCGATTCCGCGCTTATTAATATCGTACTCTGTAAGGTCCTTCATAATACAGGCCCAATCTTTCAACTCATCTAACTCTTCCCTAGTCATTTTGTTAAAGTCAGAATAGCAGGACTTAATATGTTCTCCAATTCGTTTCGAATATTCGTGCATATTAGTTTTCCCCCTTTCTTGTCATTTCCACTATTGTTGTTGTGGCAGGAGTCGCCGGTGTCGTTGGCGCTGTTCCATCAATTGATTGCAGGCTATTATCCGGTGCACATGATGGCTTTCCAAGAAGTTTAAATGTTCCTCCGGTTGCGTTTGTAGAAACAACCGTGCAATATTTTGTCCTTGTTCTTACTCCACATGCCGTAACCTGTGCGCAATTGCATTTAGTAAGGGGATATTGTGCTGTTCCTGTTCCAATCTGAATAACTACAGGTGCATTGATAGTTGTGGTATCCGGAATCGCCTGAGCAATCACAATACAATACTTGCATCCATTTGTGTAACTTCCAGCAGGAATTGTAATTACAAGATTTCCACCTGTAAACTCAACCGCTGTTGAAATTATAAGGTTTTTGCAGAGTCTGCATACTGTTTTACAATCCATAATTATTACCTCTCATAATCAATAAGAGGTGAGCTATAACTCACCTCTTAGAATTTTAAATTCAACCTTTCGGTGAGTTAATTAGCAACATCCAGAATTGCATCCGCTGTTATAATTTGTTCCGTAGTATCCTACTCCTAAAGGATTTCCATAGCAACAATTCGGGTTCGGTACGACATAGGCAGGTATCGGGCAATCTGCTCCGAGTCTGCGAATAAGCTCTGCTGTCTGAGCCTCCTGATTAGCCGCGATGTACGCATTCTGCGCTGTCTGACTTGCCTGGAACTTAAGAGCCTGATTTTCTGCCTGGAGAGTAGAAATCTTATCATTGGTCAGAAAATCTAATATTGCACGGGTATTGCTGTTGTTGTTCTCCAGAATATCTCTTGTTGTGTTCTGGATAGTGTTTCTTGTATCGCAAGCCTGTGTTGCCAGATTGTAGTTTGTGTCCGCGAACCCTCTCTCGATAGCTCTCTGGGTCTGGCAGCAGCAGTCCTGGTTCTGGAACTGAATGTTGTTCAGCTGTTGCATAAGAGCCGCCTGCTGATTGCATCTGGACAGTTCCGCCGTAGAGAATCCATTGTTCAGAGCATTTGTCAGAGCATATGTGCTGTCACAAATACCATTTTGTATTGCTGTGATACCACTCTGGAGATTGTTAAGAGCAAATCCTTCATTGATATCTGCTCTTGTTGCCCATCCTTGGAAACCGTAACCATTTGCTCCACCGTTTCCGCCGAAACCGCCCCATCCGAATCCATTTCCGAATATTGAGGCAATGACAATCAGCCAGATAATCCAGTCTGCTCCATAACCAAATCCGTCATTACAGCCACGGTTAGTAGTGCCACTTAATACAGCGACATCACTTGCTGATAATCCACTATTCATCATGTGAATTACCTCCTTATTGATTTTTATATTTACAAAATCAAAAGATCCGCGGCTCTTTTAATTGTTGCATCTAATAGATTTATTTCATTCCAATAGATTTTTTAACTTGTTTTACCATCTGTTCAAAATTGATACCGTTTGATTCACAAAGGTTTTTTGCCAATTGTTCTAGCCCCTTGCTATCTTGCTTTTCAGCCATATTCAATGCGTTATTCCAAATAGGATTGTTTCCATTATTTTTTTTCATCATATCCATGATTACTTGCTTTGGATTTCCATTCTTTATCATTTGGATCAATTGCATTGGATTAATCGGAGAATTCATCATCTTTGATTTCCCCCTCTCTGATTTTTAGGAGGTTCATTCTGCGATATCGGCGGAATCATATCTTTTATTCTGGAAAGTTCCGTTCCAATTTCTTGTAATAAGTCATTTTTCAATTGAGAAAGCATTTCATTCATAATTTCCAAAGTCACTGTCTGATTTTGACTTGTTGCTTGATTATTTTCTGTCTCGGCAGCTTTATATACTGTTATCTTGCTTGTCCCATCTGGTCTAAGTTGTTTTGTATAAATTTCGCTCATGTCTGATTTAGGATAAAATGTTACATTCCCACTCATATCGACATTCTTTGCCTTTACCACATCAATTCCGTCAACAATCTCTCCATTTAATCCCAATGTTTGATTATTCTGAGAAATTTGATTAAATGCTGGTTGCTGGTTATATTGGTTTTGCAATTGTGCCAGCCTGTCTTGATATGGAACTATCGGATTATATGGTTGATAGTTCCCATACTGTGGCTGATAACCATAATTTGGATAATTTGGATAAGGTTGCATCTCGTCTACCTCCCTCTCTTTGTAATTTAATTTTATTACATATTAAGAGGGAAGAACACGCCATTATCCCGCCATAAATACGCCACGAATACGCCATTACTGTTTATATTTAAAAGAAATGCCCCGATAATACATCGGGGCAGCTTTTATTATTTTCTTTTTCATTGATTGGTTTATTCTATCTATTGTTCTGGAACTGTATCCCATTATTTCTGTCGCTTCCCACAAAGTTTTATCTTTGTAGGTTCTAAGAATAAACAATTGCTTTTCTCGTTCATCAAAACCAGCTTCATGAAGATAGAATTGTTTTTCGTCTTCTATAAAATCTTTATAAAAATTCCTTGAGTTTTCATTCATTCCGAAGCCTCCCAAACGACGGAATCATCTATTCAAGTGTCTACAATATGTTCATGCATGAATTCCAAAATTAATAAAATACATTAATAAGCTATAAATAATTCTCCCTTTATTTTGTCTTATCAACTCCCCAACCTCACTCCATGTTGATACCCTGCGATAATGTGGGAGGTTCATTATCACGCACCGACTTTTTTATATTATTCTTGCAATTGGCATTACCCTATGCAAAGAATAAATATCAGATTCATTATCCCAAGAATGGCTTGTTCCATTTTCTGAATGACTTTTTTCAAATTCCGCTCCCTGCTTACCATACCAATAAAGACACAAATCAAAAATACATGCATAATATTTTTCCATATCTTTATTTATCAATTCTTCGCTATAGTAATCAGGATAATTTCTCTTGTTTTTAAATGAGCTAACAGCCCTTTTAATGCAGAAGAGCAGGGTTTTTTCCTGCTCTTCTTCATAGTCATATCCTAAGTAATCTTTAAAATCCTGAAGCAATTCCAGTTCCACCCTGCTCACCGCCTTTTATAGATCAGTCTTTTTAGGCCTTCCCCTTTTGGCTGGTGTTGTTTCCAGTTCTATATCTTCATCAGAAAATGTATTAGTATCTATTTTTGTTTCTTCTTTTATAGGATTTATCGTTTCATCTGGAACATCATCACCGGCAGAATAATATACGCCATTCTTTTTTACAATATGGTCATATTTCATGGTGTAAGTTCCTCCTACTTTACTTTCATTACATAGATACTATCCATTCCTTCAAAAGATGGAAGAGCCAATTGTGCAACCGTTGTAGAAACCTTGAGCGGCGGGCCATAATCATTCTTCACAGCAATTGCAACTCCACGATCTAAAACACTAACATCTACTGATGGATCACCCAAGAGAGTTCTTTCTTCAGGGGTTGTACCATACCATGTACTTCCAAGATTTCCGGAACCAATAATAGTGACATAATCATCTGGATAGAATTTCTTTTCTGTCCCATCATAATCTTTAAACATCTTGTCATAGGTAAGCCATTCCAGCTTTAACTTTCTTCTTATCACTTCTTCAGCTGTATCACTGTCCATAAAATTAATTACAGATCCATTCAATGTAACCAATGCATTCTTAATCTGTTCAGATTCCAGCAATAGATCAAATGTAGAGCTTGTAGATAATACCATTTGAGCGGTTACACCGATACTAGACAAATACTGAATACCTTTTCTCAAATCGGTTAATGGTTTGGCTGTTTCTGGTTTGTCCCATTTATCTGTGCTTCCAGATATCTCAACATAATGTTTTGCTTTCCAGGAACCATCCTGGTCATAGTCATAGGTATGTATCATATTATCTTCCAATGCAATTGATATACCAAGTTCTCCATTAGCCGGTGCCAATAATTGCATTCTCATTCTTTCCGCAGCAATATCAGCTCCTTCGATCAATTCATTTGTATCATCATAAATAGACTGCAAAATAGAATCTATGTATGGATCGTTTGATTCCCTGACGCGCATAATATCAATCATGTCTTGTTCTTTTACGATCATTGACTCTCTAAAGAGAGGCATCTGTTCTTTTGTCATGGCAAATCCGGGTCTTGTACGAATGGTTGGTATAGCGTCAAAGTTAGACGGCTTTAATGCAATTCCAAGTCCTTTATGTACCTTTATCCAACTTAAATCTATCCCCATTTTCCTTTTAGCCGGGAAAAATGCTTCACCCAAAAATGGGATTCTGTTGCTTTCATTCTCTGTTCTGTTTAAAGCAACTGCTCTTGAACTAAAAACATCTGTTAATTTCATATCATTTTCCTTTCTACTCCTAAACTTTTTGAAGTTAGCGACTAATTTCCGTTTTTATTAGCCGTTTATTTGTATCAGCCTCCTACGCCTGGAGATGCCGCATCAGGAATAGTTCCTGCCACCATATCATCTTCAATTACAATACGACATCCAGCATTTAACATTGCTGCTACAAATTTAGCATCATAAGTAATTCCAGCATGAGCTGTTACGCTCTTATGATTCAAATATGCCTTTTTCAAAATTGTGCCTTGCGGTCTGCTTTCATAAACATCATGAAGAAGAACGCCTACAGCACCAGTCCATGGAGTTGTCTTCTTCGGTTTTCCATCTTTATCAATTGGCGTTCCTGCTTTCACGATCTTTTCATTTGTATCAGGATCTGTATCCGACACACTGGAGAAATCAATCGTCATCGGAACACCTTCAAAAGGCGGTCTATTTAAAATTTCCGCTTGACCTCCAACAGTATAGGTTTTAACGCCCATATCACCTCTTGCCATAATTATTACCTCCTATAATATTTCAGAATATTTTCATTATTTTCATTATTCTTTTTTGCTAATGACTTAGCTTTCTCAAGAGCAAATGAATCTTCATAGTTTCCGCTTCCAGCCTTGATGTCTGGTCTTGACTTTAAGAATTTCTGTAAAGCATCTTCTCCAGATGTCTTTTCTTTTGCTTTTATGAATTTATCTAAAGAAGAAAAGAATTTATCTGGATCTTGCAATTCTCCAGTTAAATCGGAAATTGTTTCCGCCGTCTTTTCATCCATTCCAATTCCCATATATCGTTTACTATATTCTATTTTCCTGAATTTAGTTTCTAATTCCTGAATTCTTGCGTCCTTAGCTTCATCAGCTATTCTTTTTTCCTCTTCAAATTGTTCCTCTGCCGTCATTTTTGTTTTTAACTGTTTTTTAGTTGTAGCTAATTCAGAAGACGTTGTATTAAGAGAATTTTTTAGTTTTTCCTTTTCCGCTCTTTCTTTTGCCAACTCAGCCAATACCTCTTCTACAGTTGGCGTATTTTCCTCATGTTCATCATTTGTTTCACTGTTATTATTTGTAACACCCTCACCGCCGTTACTGGATTCTGATTCAGCAAATAATTGCAAATTAATTGGAAATCCAAATCTACTCTCTTTATTTTTATTTTGCATTTTATTTCTACCTTTCTGCGTTTTTATAGTTCTTCTCTGAACTTTTATTTGCGTTATTTTCGACATTCTCTTGTCGTCGCGAAACTTATATTGCCCCTTCTCTGGCGCATTATTTTAAGATGAATGTATAAAATGAAGAAGTACTATGCCATTTCTTTTGATTGCATTGTTTGAAGTCCGTCTATCCCTGGACTGTTTTCAATTTGGTCTGATTCGTCTTGTGATAATCTTTCTTCAGAAGCATTCGTCGTATCACTATTAATTAAAGTTTTTTGATATGCTTCCATTGAATCTTTGCTGTCTAACCATACCTGTTCAATATCTGGCCAAACTCCGCCTCCCATTTGTAATGCCCATCTTGGATGCACTCCAATATTAACAGCTGTAGCACATGCGTTTATCTTGCTATTCAAGTCATAATTTTTTTGCCTTACAAAATGGATATTAATATCCGTATTATGAATTTTTCTTATGGGATTGTCTTCCGAAAGTTTGTCCGATGGTACATGTTTTAGTGCTCTTAATATTAGGATAAGTTCTTCTCTAGCTGCTCCTTGAATCAATTGTTCCTCTCTAGCTGCGTCTACAGCAGTCGCATTCCATCCAGACATTGTGTCAGTTGCCACTCCTGTACTTCCTCCGCCCTCCGAACTATATTGCATTGGAACAAAACATCTTTTTAAAATTTCATTCCTTGTCGTTGTTATGTTATTAAGAACAGGGGCTACATCCAATGTGCTTGACATAGGCTGTATTTTGGGATTTTTACCGGAAGCGCTTTCTGTTAATACCCACTGTCCGCTTTCAGGTGTCTTTTCTTTTCCATTGGCATCCTTTGGAAATTCCACATCATTCCCCCACCATATTTCCTGAGTCCTCTGAACAGCGTCATTTGCCACACTAGAAACCAATGAATTTAGATTGTCCATCAAGTCAATTTGTCTTTCGAAGCATCCGGTTCGATCTACAGAACGTTCATACTCGACAATCGGAATCATCTGTAGAATATTAGGACTTTGATTAATTATCTTTCCACCAGATATTTCAAACTGCCAGTCGTCAGTAAAACACGTAAATATATTTTTAGTTCCACTTTTCGAATATGTAACTCCCATCAATTTCTTTTGTCCTACTCCGTTATAATAAACGCAGAATGCGAATCTTGAATCTAGTGTATAAACATCCACATAAGAACTCTGTATTTTTTCATTATCCCATTCAGTTTTTATATCTATGAGTCTATGGCCAATCCCTGTTTTTTCTACAAAATCAGAAAGCTTTTGATTTTCTCTTCCTATACATATCCCATTTAACATCATTTCATTTAAAGCGGATATTCCAGCACTATCAATATTATCGTTTGTATTATGCGGTTCTTTGTTCCCCCTTTGTGTATAAATTGGAGGTATTCCCCAAAAATATCCTTTTTTAAACTCTGTAACATAGTTCGCGAGATTATCAGTTGTCTTTATATCGATTTCAGGTCTAATTATCTTTTGATATGGCAAAGGTTGAATACCTTTTTCGTAATCAATAAGGAATTGCATGTCAGACGCGTTCAACCTATGTTTTGAATATGCTTTTTGAAGAACTGAAACTACATTTTCTTCTGTGATCTTTTTCTCATCAGTGAGTATTTTTTGTCTTCCCTTTAATATCACACATTCATCACCTGCCTATTTATTAACATATTTTCCCGTAAACGTTACGCCAGATCCGCATTTTCTATCTTTATAAAACACATGAGTATCCACCCATTTTTTTCCTTTTTTTCTTTTGTAATCTTTCATTTTGTTTTTCATTGTTTTTTCCACGATATCTCCATAAAAAAACGATTTAATTCTATTAACTACTGTTTTTTTAATTCTATTACATTTTATATTATAATATATAAAAGATGTGACATTCTATGACATGTATTCATCTCCAAATACTTTTTCAAATTCCTGCAATGCTATTTTATGAATTCTTACGATTTGCCTGAAAGAATAGTCGTTTTCATTCGCTATTGTTTCAAATGTTTTGCAATCAACATATCGTTCGAATAAAACAGCATAATATTTTGTATTTTTAAAATATTCTATTTGTCTTATTATTTTTTTTCTTATTTCTATAAATTTTTTTACCTTTGTTTCTGTTTCATTCTCTAAATCTACAATCCTTGCAACAGCATTTCCCATAGGATCATTGTTTTGTCCTTTTGATCGGCTAATTCCGTCATTAGTTGCCTTAATGCTACTTGCTAACATTCTGAGATGATAGATTTCTGACAAATTATTTTTTATTACATTCTCATATTCTTTTATTTGAGATAAATAGGTTTTTGTATCCAACGAAATACCTCCATACTAAATTGGACTTTTTATGATACGTGCCTCTTTTTTCCCTAAAAATTCTTGTATGAATTCAGCCATCATTGCTAAAGAATCCGGTCCATCATCATGAGGAACTTTGGCCTTTACAGTATAAGAAGCAACATTTGCTATATATAACCCATAGTCTGATTTTGGTGTATATAATGATGGCTCTAAGAACAAAAAATGTTTTTTTATCCAATCACTATTTACCAATATTTTTGTTTCCTTATTGGAAGTAGTATATTTTGTTTTTATAATTGTTCTACACTTACCATTAATCATTTTTTGTATGTTATCAGCAATTCTTCCACCTGCTTGGTTTGACTCAAATTGTATCTGATGCGGATTATGTTCAATTATAATATCAGCTGTTTTTTTATCCAATGTTTCATAGTCTGTGTTATCGTCAAAAACAACTGCTACAACATAAAAATCATCTCCAAATTGATAAGCTATTGGAAGTGATTCATAATCAGTCCCTTTGTCCTTAGTATCGCAAGTCCCCCATATTGCATCTGGTTTTCTTTCTGGCATAATAGTAAATTGTTTTTGCCCGTCAGGCACTTGATCCTTAGAAAAATAAAATCGTCTTAATTCCTCAACAGGGAACAAAAGTCCTTCTCGTTCAACCGGTTGCTGCTGATATAGACAATTGAAAGAAATATCATCCATGGATTCCCTTGCATCAATAAAATATTTTTTTGAAAATCCATTAATTGTAAATTCAAAGTTACTTTCTCCATCTTCATTTAAAGCAGGAATTGCGATAAACCTTGCTCTTGGATTCCCCGAATAGAGTTGCTGGAGTTTTCCAATAGGATCATGAACAGACCATCTTGTGGCTATATAAATCTCTTTGCATCCCTCGAGTCTTCTTGAACGAAGATCATTCACTACTTTTGTCCAAAGAGTATCCAGTCTGTTCTTATTTAAAGCTTCTTCAATCCCTGACACCAAGTCGTCCGCTGTAAGGAATCGATTACACCTTGTCGCTCCTGTAAGTGATCCATCAATAGACCGAAACGTCCATGTTTTGAAACGTCCATTTCTTTCGAGATTAATCGTTGTTTCTTTTGCATTCGTATTTGTCAATTCTACATTCGGAAAAATTTCGTGCCATGTATATTCAACCGGATCATTAACAATTTCCAATATACCATCATATAAGGATCTGGTAAGTATGCTACTGTGAGCGGAAGAAAGATTAAAATCATTTGGAAACCATCCGCCAACAAGAGACAGGAAAAAATCTTCCAATGTAGAATTATGTGTTGGGATCATCGACTCACCAACGCAATATATTCCTCCTTCTACTTGAATGCAGTTACCTGACTTTGGAGAAACTTTTTCAATGGATTTGATAGAAATTTTTCTCTGCTTAGAAAATTCCTTTAACTGTTTTCTTTCAACTCTACATGGTATTGCAAATGTCGGGCTGAATCCAATTCTATATACCTTATTTTTCCCAAGTATCCCTCCGCTGCTTAACTTTGGTTCTATTTCGGTAACAGAACATCTCCAACCAAATGTAGATACCAATCTGATAAATCCATTCTTTAATTCTTCATTTGTTGTGGTAAAATGATACTTTCTTTCTTGTAACGAACAGTCTCCATCTGTATCCAACAATCCCGCCAACAAGTCCAATCTTTGTTCTATACTTGCGCAAAAATATTCATCCGGTATTCTTTTCCCACACTTTTTTTTACTGTAGCACATACCAAGCTTTCTCAAGTCGGACATAAGATTGGAAAAATAATACGATTTACAATTAACTTGTGTTTTTACACTACTGCATTTATAATATTGTTCGATTTCTTTAAGAATACAAGTATCCAAATCGCATATAGTAATAACTGGACATATTTCAGTTTCGCCTCCAAGCCATGCTCCTAAAACATATGGTTGTACTGGAAGTTCTTTTGTGGTTCCTTCCAATGGATCCCTATTTGGAATTTGATAATGATATCTATGACCACGTTTGCCTTTTATTCCAGTATCTAATTCATTAGATAATAATTCTTTTGTCTCCACTACTCTTTCTCTGTGCTTTTTTCTATCATAAACAATCCATTTATGTTCTTCATTGCATTGTATACTTTCATGATTTGAAAATGTGATCAGAATATCCTGGCTACTTTTTGGGAACACATGAAGAATCTTTTTCCATTTTCCGTCAATTCCCATAAGTTCATCGCCGACCAACAAATCCCCATGTTTTTTCCATCCTTTTGACGTTAATACTGGAGTATCATCTGCCAGGGCCTTGCCGCAGCCCGGAGGAACGCTCAATCCAAATATATCCAATTCATCATCAATTAGCATTTGTAGCGATTCTATAATCTTGTGTTTTAAAAACACTTGCCTCCTAGGTTCATAGAATCGTTCTTTAGGAATTCTATTCTTTTCCAAATACAGAAGCCCACTATCTACTTGATAATTTTGTGCTTCCAAAAGAAGTAAGTTCCAGTACAAATCATCATATTTTTCGCTTCCAGTATTTGCCGCCATGTAATCAGCCATTTTATGTGTGTATGAGCTGATTTTCATAGCATATTTTCTGACATCTTCATTTTCTTTATAATTCAGATCGTCTCTCATGTTTAATAACAATTGGTATGTATCATTCTGATCCTGATAAGATGTCATTGTTCCTGATAAAATTTTTTGAAACGTTTCTTTATACCAATCAAATTTATTTTTATCGTACAAAAAAGAGCCTCCTCTTTCTCACAGATTTTCCCTGTGGTATTGATTTGGCTCTCTAATGGCACTCACTATTTTCTTATTTATAGAATATTTCTGATAGTCGTTCCGGTTTGTAATCTTCAATGTATTTACAATACTGCTGTAACGGCATATCTAATAAAAGTTCAGATGCACTTTTCCCACTATCCAAATGTCTAAATCCAAAACCAGAAAGGCGGTGTTTCTTGATGATATTTGCAACAGATTTTCTTTCATGGCTGTACTCTTCATAAATTCTGTCTGTCAAATCACAAAAAACCCTGACCTGATATTCTAATTCTGAAATTTTGAAGTCATAGAATTTGAAATAATGGGAAAAATTCGGAAAATCTTCACATATATCTTGAACACTTACACTTCCATCTCGTATCATGCTAATTATTCTCTCTTTAGAGAAATTGCTGTTTGATGACATTCTGTGTAACATTAGATAATCGGGTGATTTTACCTTTATTCTGTTCCAATTTCCGTCTACAACCACAAATCCCTCTTTCTTTACTTCATGAACCGCCCCATCACATGACTTGTTCAATGAAACAGCAGCGTTCAAACAATCGTCAAGGCTTTTTAACATGTACTCCTTTGGCTTTTCAACTCCAATATCAGAATTTATTTCCTGACCGCTGATATTATTTCTTGTTCCTATATGCCATAAGTACGGTTTTGGATATTTAATAACCACTTGAGTTTCTGGACTTACTAATTCAAAAATAAATGTATAGTCCTTGTTGAAAATTGGAATCCTAGAAATAATATCATTATAATTATCAGCTTTTCTAATAACATCAAAAAATGTTTCCTTTGTCATCTGATCGGCAAGTGCCGTATCAGCATTGATTGTAGAATTAGTGGAAAACTGCCATGTCTCTGTTGTTCTGTTCCACCACAGTTTAATAATGCTTCCGTCAATTTTATCTTGTACTCTTGCTGTACTCCAGTCTATTTTGTCGGCATAGTTTTCGTTATAATTCCCAAATTTTCGGAACGGCCAGCATACCACTTCAAGATTTTCTAAATCAATGATTATCCCTCTTGCCTCTTGTACAATCGGATTAGAAAAATCTGATTCAATACCATAGTTAAATATAGCAAACGGATATTCTTCTTTTACAATAATGTTATATTTATCTTTTAGGATATATCTCCAATTCTCATTCTGTGATATGAAACAGCATAATTTTGAATTTTTATTCATAATACACTCCTAATGCGCCGCTAAATCGGCTTCATGTAACAGCATTATATCTCGATACATTTCTTCACCAATCATTTTTCTGTCTCTGTCCAAGCATCTTTTAGACTGTTTCCATGCTGTCATAGGTTTCATATGCCAATTAATCAATGATGCTATATATAAAATATTTTTCTGAACTTTCCAATCGGTTTTGGAACTACTACAATCTACACCTAATATTTCAATATTTTGCCCAACAAGAAACATGTAAGATCCATAATTTTCATGTCCATAATAATGCGCTTCTTTTGAATTGTTCCCTTTTGAGTCTATAAATGTCTTTGTATAGAATTTCCCAATATCATGAAATAACGCAGCAATGGTTAAAGCGTAATTATTATTATCATTTTTCATGGCATATTCCATGGAACTTTTCATGTGTTCACCCAGTGACAGCGTATGATGAGAATTGTCTTGTTTCATACCCCAGTCAAACTCTATAGGTTCTACTTCTCCTTGAAACCACTTTATATTAATTTTGTCCCATCCCTCGTAGTAATACGGGCATTGAAACTGCTTCAGCATTTTATCGAACACACTATCTGGAACTTTTCGTTCTCTTTCTTCATTTCTTTTTTGCAAAATTTCTACAGGAACCACAAACAATATGCATATTTTTTTGCAATCGTATTTTTCAAGTTCCTCCAGAAATGATTTTCTGCGTTTCATACTTATATTCGTAGCATCGTACACGCATGAAATTCCGTTCTTCAGATCATCCTTGATTCTCTTATGAAGTTCATTGAATACATCCGTGTTCTTATCCTGTGAAGTAGCATCTCCAGTCAATTCCTCCCGTATCGAATCGGAAGAATGAATGTGAAAGCCATTCGCTCTCATTTTTTCAGCGTATGTACTTTTCCCCGAACCCGGTAGACCAACCAACATTATAAACATAGCCATTCTATCCTCCAAACAATCGAAACAAATTGCAAGTGTGTTTCTTGTGTTCACATAATTTCTTTCCCGTCTTTTATATTAACCAAAAATATTTTCTTGCAATTTGATCCTTTGCATTTCATTTCAAGATTAGATATTGAAGTGTTGTCTTTTATCATCAAATTCTTTTTACCGCAATAAGGACACATAACATATAATTCACCCTTTTTATAATCCTTCTGTATATATGCTTGTCCATGATGTGGCAAAGGCGAATTCATGTGAACAAACTCATCTTTATCGCCTACCATTTCATGCGTAATATCTAAAATAATATCAGTCATGCTCATCTTATTACACCATATAAAAAATTACCTTCCTACACCTTTTGCAACTTTTCATAATTATATATCCTCTAGTAGTTCTTATTAAGTTTATCTTTTTCCATTCGTGTCTACAAAAAAATTAAACATGTTTATAAATCTCCAGTAATCAGTTCTGAATATGGAAGTGTCTTGATCCAGTCGCAGAAACCTTTTCCTACTGAACAATCCTCACATAATAAAAACTCTTTTGGATTTCTACAGATAGTGTTTTCGTTTACTGGACAAGTGGATTCCATATGTTCTGCCCACTCATCCAACTTATGATTTCTACGAGACTTATAAATATTAGCCAACACCTCATAGTTCATCATAACAGTCCGTTTCTGGTTGTAAGAGCTCGGAAGCAGCTGGAACATCTGCCACCAACAATCTTTTTTACTCATAAAAGGATCGACTTTTTCAGGATCAAATCTTGAACGAATATATTCCACTCGTTCATCTCCATCATTTATCAAATAAGCATCTCTCCAAAAGTTTAAATCTTCTATAACCTGTTGTAACGTATATATGTTTACGAGATGCTCATAACTAAAATCTCCCAACGTAAACTCCTTCGCCGCAATCTTATGCATTGTGCTGCACGAATTCGCCACCGTCCCGACCTTGTATGTATCAAACTCCTTCCACCAGTACAGCGGGGCAGTAATATCTACATACACCGTAATCATCCGCATAAACTTACGATGATCTGTACCGGCATTCCGCAGTCGCTTCATAAGTTCAATATCATTTGGTCCTATAACAAACTCATAACAATTATCAGCATTTATTGTCTGTCCACTCCAATCGTAAGAACGACAAATCTCATTTTCTTCATCATAATACTTACATATAGATGAACATTTTTTTATATAACCTGTATCACTCTTATCCCAAGAATTCAAAGGATTACGCATTCCACGAATCGTATGCTCCCAGCCCATTACTTCTGTGTTTTCAAATTTTATCATTTATTTCTCCTTTTCATCGGAACGCCATGTAACCTTCTAAAATTATTCGTATTCCAGATAATTCCGGTAGCAATAAACCTTGTTTTCATCCATGCTGGATTAGGGTTCTCTACTTCTTCACTTCGGATTTTAATGTTTGTCGCTCCTATTCTTTTCAACGCTTGCATAAGCTGAACCGCAAATACAAGTGTGCCGTCGCAGACACAAGATGTTTCTACTGTCAATTTTTCTCCATGTTTTGGCTGTAATTTTTCGTGTAGTTTCTGTGCTAATTTCTTATCCGCATCGAAAGAAATTTCAAATCCATCATATCTACCAAAATTATGAAATTCGGGTTCTTCCAATTCAGACGTTTCTATTTGCTCAGTTAAATCAACCGGTTTTTCAAATTTTTTTCCGCCAATTACAACGAATGGTATTTCCAATTCTTGAAATTCTTTTGTCGGCATATCAATCCACCCCCCCCCACAGTATTTCTAAGCCTTGAATACTTGTCCACCAGAGTATCAATCGTCACATGAAGCTGATTGATTTTAATGCAGTCCTGCTGGTGCTGGTCTTGGAGTTCTGCAATCAGTTTATCTCTTTCATCTTCTCCATCGGAGAAACAACTGCCGTCACAAACATCTTCCATGTCTTTTATGTACTGTTTGAGGACGGTATTTTCATCATTAAGTTCCTTCGCTCGTTTAGAAATTATT
>ERZ1643246.856-NODE-856-length-36225-cov-5.879154_pt1 | contig 36225 bp, 27 predicted proteins | sample MGYA00579265_ERZ1643246 | MGnify/ENA primary metagenome ERZ1643246 (study PRJEB29033, sample SAMEA4952261) | chicken gut metagenome | biome: Broiler Chicken; feature: Gastrointestinal Tract; material: Caecum | place: Ireland | collected 2018 | study: Broiler...
CGAACGCATCGAAAACGGCACTGACGCGCAAAGTCTTCAGCAATGGCTGGCGCGCTATTCCGACCATCTCTCCCAGGTGCTGGGAGTGGCCGTGTTCGACCCTTACGTCGTTGTGAACGGGGAAATCATAGCCGCGGATCCCTGGGACGGAGATACTTCCTATCATTACAGGGATTCCCAATGGTATCAAAAGGCTCTGGACGCCGACGGAGATTTTATCTTCACAGACGCCTATACGGACGCCGTCACCGGAAAACAGATCATTACCCTGGCCCGGGAAATCGACGACAACGGCAATGTGCTGGCTTTTGACATTCTGCTGGAAAATTTTCATTCCACCAAAAGCAAGTCCGATCTTCCTGCCGGAAGTTCTTACTACCTTTTCGATTCCAACGGGACGCTCCTTTATCTGTTCAGCGACCTCGATCTGAACGACGCCGCCGGGCAGGATTATGTAAACCGTTTGTTTCAGGCGGTATCCGGAGGCGGACTGGACAGTTATGCTTCCACCGTCCGCGGGCTGGACGGCCGCAACCGGGGTGTTTATTATGCTTCCACCGAAAACGGATGGTACTCTGTAATCGCCATGCCTGTGGGAGCAATTCTGTACGAGCAGTATAATTCCACGCTGGTGATCCTGGGCATTCTGGCCTTTGTTCTGTCGGCCATCGTGGTGGCCATCACCATCCGCACCACCATCAGCGAACGGAAAGCCCGGCTTGCCAACGATACCCTGCTGGTCCTGGGGGATACCTATTATGCCATCTACCGGATCAACTGCCAAACAGAAACCTATGCCTCCATCAAATCTTCCCCTGACGTCCGTTCCCTTCTGGGAAAAAGCGGCAGCTACCGTCATCTGATGGATGTGCTGAAAGCGTATGTGGATCAGAAAACGTATCAGGAATTTGAACAGAGCTTTTCCGTGGAGAATATCCGCAGGCTGACCAGCCAGGGAGTTCATGAATTCGGGGGCGATTACCAGAGATCCTTCGACGGCGTATACAAATGGGTGAGCATCCGGATTATCCACAATCAATCCCTCTCCCCCGATGAAGTCATCATGTGTTTCCGTGAAATCGACGCGGAAAAGCACCGGGATATGCAGCGTTTTATCCTCCTGGAAAACGCCCTCAACTCTGCCCGTCAGGCAGCCAAAAACAAAAACTCTTTCTTCAGCAGCGTCTCCCACGATATGCGGACCCCGCTGAACGCCGTCATCGGTCTGGCAGATCTTGCCTGCCGGGAAGAAGGGATTCCGGAAAAAGTGCAGGATTATCTGGAAAAAATCCGTCATTCCGGGCAGCAGCTTTTAACCCTGGTCAACGATATTCTGGATATGTCGCGGATTGAACACGGAGAAAAAACGGAACTGGATTATACGCCCATGAACCTGTACGACTGTGCCAGGGACTGCGTATCCATGTTTCAGGATCAGGCCGCGCAGGAAGGAAAACGGCTTGTGCTCACCGCCGACGACAGCGATTATTCCGTGATCTGCGATCAGTTCCGCCTCACCCAGGTGCTGAACAACCTGATCTCCAATGCCCTCAAATACAGTCTGCCTCCGTCCACAGTCACGGTATCGCTGATGCGGACCGCCGTGCAGAAAACTATGGGAAAATATCAGATAGAAGTAAAGGATACCGGCATCGGCATGTCCGAAGAATTTCTGGAACATATTTTTGAGCCCTTTGCCCGGGAAACGCTCTTCGCGCCCGTGAGCATCACCGGTACCGGCCTGGGTATGCCCATCGTCAAAAGTCTGGTGCAGCAGATGAGCGGTGAAATTCAGATAAACAGCCGTCTGGGAAAAGGCACTGCGGTCACCGTGACTCTCCCGCTTCAGATGGCGGATATCCCCGTCAATCCCCGGGAGACGGCAGCCGCCCTCGCGGAACATCCCCCCGTTCTCCTGGATGGCCGGAAAATTCTGGTGGCGGAGGATAATACGATCAACATGGAGATTGCCTCCGAATATCTGAACATGCATGGCATCCAGGTATTTCAGGCATGGAACGGACAGGAGGCCGTGGACATTTATTCTTCTCTGGAACCCGGAACTCTGGACGCCATTCTGATGGATATGCAGATGCCCCGGATGGATGGCTGTACTGCCAGCCGGACCATCCGCGGGATGGACCGGCCGGACGCAAAGACCATTCCCATCATAGCGGTAACTGCCAACGCCTTTGCGGAGGACATCGCAAAAACCACCCAGGCAGGTATGAACGCCCACATTTCCAAACCGCTGGATATGCAGGCTCTCATCGAAGTTCTGCAGAAATATATCCGGTGAAACAGACGGCAAAAAGAGCAAAAGAGATCCGCAGCGGTCAGTAATTTCCACTGCGGATCCGCTCCGAACAATTCTTCAGCGCTTCCAGAAGATCCGGGTTAAAACAGCCGCACTGGCCGTTCCGTATCATGTCCGATGCCTGGTCAAAGGGAATGGCCGGTTTGTACACCCGTTTATTGGTCAGGGCGTCCACCACATCGGCAAGAGAGACCACCTGAGCCCAGACCGGGATTTCCTCTCCCTTCAGATGCTCCGGATATCCCCCGCCGTCCTACCGTTCATGATGATACCGGCAGATTTCGTAGGCATAATGGTACAGCGCCTTTTCCTTATACTGGGGAATCAGTTCCAGTACCTCACACCCTTTGGTGGTGTGTGTCTTCATAATTTCAAATTCTTCCGGCGTCAGTCTCCCCGGCTTGTTGAGAATCGCGTCACTGATGGCGATTTTCCCCACATCGTGCATAATGGCTGCCATGGAGATCTGTTCCATCTGTTCATCGGTAAACTGATAGGCTGCCTTTCCGTTTTTTCTGAGTTCTTCCAGAAACAGCCGGGTCAGCCTCCGCATCCGTCTGACATGGGAGCCGGACTCCCCGCTGCGGAACTCAATGGCAGTGGACAGGGTTTCAATAAGGGCCTGATTCAAATCCAGGATCTCCTTCTCCTGTTCCCGCAGCTGATTGCTCTGCACCTGTACTTTCCGGTTCAGCTTCCTTCTTGCCCGGAAAAGCTCCATCACACTCTCCACCCTTTTTTTCACAAAATAGGGAACGATGGGCTTCTCGATGATATCCATCACCCCCAGGTTATATCCCCTGCGCATACTGGCATCCGAGGTATCTGCCGTGATAAGAAAAACAGGGATCTCCCCCGCCAGCCCGCTTTGGTGAAGCATTTCCAGGAATTCAAATCCATCCATCACCGGCATCACGATATCCAGCAGCACTGCTGCAATCCGGTTGGCCGGATTCATCACATATTCCAGCGCCTGTTTTCCATTTTCCGCTTCCATAATCCGGCAGCTGTCTTTAAATGTCTCACAGAGTACCGCCCGGTTGATCTCCATATCGTCAACAATCAATATTGTCTCTTTCGTGTTCATATGTCATTCCTCAAGTGCCGCCAGCACCTTATCATATTCCCTTCTGAACGCCGCATAAAGGGAATCCACCTCCTGCCAGCTGTCCCGGCGGACGGCCTGCACCAGCGCGTCGCTTTTGGCTCTCAGTCTTTCCAGCCCCAGATTCGCCGCCACTCCTTTCAGCGTATGGGCATCTCTTTCCACCTCCGGGTACTTCTTCTGTTTCACAGCCTCCTCCAGTGATTCCGCTGTGGGATCCTGCGAAAATTTTCGGAGAAAACGGGCATAAAGCTCCACATTTCCCCCGAACCGTTCAATCGCCGGGCTCAGATCCTCGCCCAGTGCCTGCGCCGCCTTTTCCACATAAGATCTGCTCATTCACACACCTGCCTTTCCTTCTGATTCTTTCCCCTCATTGCTGTTTTTATTATAAAGGAAGAAATCCGTCATTTCAAGGCACAACCCTACGGCCATCTGACAGCCCGTCTTTCCTCGCTGTCCCGGAAAAATCCGGCTTTACCCGCCCAAAAAATTGCTTTGACCGATGGACAAATTTCACCCCCGGGAGTATACTTTACTGCGATACAAAAGCTTTGCCGGAAAAAACAGAATTCTCCGGTACTATCTTCAAAAAAGGAAAGGCGATTCACCATGACAAAAGATATGACAGAAGGAAAGCCGCTGCAGCTGATCCTGCGTTTTTCCATTCCGCTGATTTTCGGAAATCTGTTTCAGCAGATGTACAATATGGCAGATACCATTATTGTGGGACAAACGCTGGGACTGAATGCCCTCACCGCAGTGGGATCCACCAATTCACTGAATTTTCTGATCATCGGCTTTACCACCGGCACCTGCAGCGGGCTGGCCATACCGGTGGCCCAACGTTTCGGAGCGAAGGACTACAAAAAGATGCGGGAATTTGTAGCCAACGCTGCCTGGCTGGCCATTCTTCTGGCAGCCGTGCTGACGGTGCTGACCACCACCCTGTGCCGCATTATTCTGGAAGGAATGCACACGCCGGCAAATATTTTCCAGGATGCCTATGACTATTTCTTCATCATCTGTCTGGGAATCCCGTTTACCTTCCTTTATAATACCTCCTCCGGCATCATCCGGTCCATGGGGGACTCCAAAACACCGTTCTACTTTCTGGTGCTGTCCACCATTCTGAATATCGTGCTGGACCTGGCGCTGATTCTGATTTTCCACATGGGAGTGGCGGGCGCCGCCTGGGCCACCATTTTTTCCCAGGGCGTATCCGGATTTGCCTGTCTGATCTATATGCGGAAAAAATACGATATCCTTCGGATGACCCGGGAGGAAATGCGTTTCCAGCTCTACTGCCAGAAAATCCTGCTGATGGATTCTGTTCCCATGGGACTGCAGTTCTCCATCACAGCCATCGGCAGCATCATGATGCAGAGCGCTGTCAACGCGCTGGACGCGGTATATGTCTCCGCCTTTGCCGCCGCCACCAAAGTCAAACAGCTGGCCATGTGCCCCTATGACGCGGTGGCCTCCGCCTGCGCCACTTTTGGCGGCCAGAATATGGGAGCGGGAAAGAATGAACGGATCGCCAAAGGACTGTGGGCCGGCATCCTCATCTGTCTGGTGTACTCGGTCTTCATCGGCGCCGTTCTCATCACCAACGGCTCCACCATCGCCTGGCTGTTTGTGGACCGGGGAGAAACTCAGGTGCTGGCGGCCGTGCAACAGTTCCTGGGATTTTCCGGATTCTTCTACTGGCTGCTGGCGATTCTGGACTGTACCCGCATGACCATCCAGGGACTGGGATTTGGCGGTGTGGCCATTTTCGCCGGCTGCAGTGAGCTGGTGGCCAGGGGCCTCATGTCTCTGCTGGCCATCCCCGCCTTCGGCTATGCGGCAGTCTGTGTCACCGACCAGACCGCCTGGCTGGCAGCCACCATCATGGTGGTGGTTATCTTCTGGAGAATCAACCGGAAACTGACACGAAAGAAACGGGTATAACCGCAGACTGCCAGTCGGCGCCCACGCTCCCTCACAGAGCGCGGCGCCGGCCGGCAGTTTTTTTGTTTTCTCTGTATTTACTCCTGGCCTTCCATCCGTTCCAGCGCGTACAGAGCTGCTCCGGCAGCTCCCACGATCTCCGGTTCCGGACAGATATACAGCGGCGCGCCGATTTTCTCTTCCACTGCCCGGACCACACCCGGATTTTTGGCCACCCCGCCGGTCATCATGAAATCCGGTTCCATACCGGCCCGGCGCAGCAGGGAGAAGGATTTGTTGGCGATGGCATGGCAGACGCCGTCGGCAATATCTGCCTTCTCCTTGTTATTGGCAATCAGGGAAATCACCTCAGACTCCGCGAACACCGAACACATACTGGTGATCTCGATCTTTTCTTTGGAGGTAAGTGCGATGGCTCCCAACTCGTCGATGGAAATCTCCAGAGACCGGGCGATCATTTCCAGGAAACGTCCGGTGCCGGCGGCACATTTGTCATTCATGACGAAATCCTGTACTTCCCCCTTTTCGTTGAGACGGATAGCCTTACTGTCCTGACCTCCGATATCCAGGATGGTGCGGATCTTCGGATTAAAGTAATGGGCTCCCTTGCCGTGGCAGCTGATCTCCGTCACATTCTCGTCCGCATAGGAGATGCTGACCCGTCCGTATCCGGTGGATACGATCCAGGAGATATCCTCCCGGGTCAGCTTTGCCTTCTCCAATACGTCTTCCAGCACCCGGGCGGCGCTTTCCCCGGCTTTCGCTCCGGTGCGCACCACGGAAAAAGCCACAATCTCCCGATCCTGATTCATAATCACCGCATTGGTGGAAGTGGAACCGCTGTCAACTCCCAGTACATACATTTTTCCGTTCTCCTCCTTCTTTCTGACAGGCTGTTTCTTTCCCGCCTGCAGGGATTCCAGAAACGCCTCGATCCTGGTCAGCACCTGACCGTAACTCTGTCTTGTATAATCCGTCTCCAGCAGAAGCAGCGGCCGTTTCAGCCAGCCCTTCAGCCAGGCATATTCATAGGCGTAGTTGTCGCAAAACTGCACCGTGTGGTAGATAATGCCGTCCACGCTGTCCGCATACCGGCGGATCAGCTCGTCCCGGTTGGCCGCCTGCTCCATCCGCATACAGGGGAACTGCCCCAGCAGCCCCCGGACATAGCCGGTCATCACCGCGTCCTCTTCCACCAGAATTTTCCTGACCACGCCGGTGCAGGTCAGATCAAAGGCCACATGAGCATTCCTTGCCCCAAGGATTTCCTTGATGCTCTCGTTGGCCCGGGCTCCCAGGATGCCGATATTCAGGGCGCCTTGTTTCGCGGAAAACTGACCGTTCTCCGTCTTTTTTTTCTTCAGAAATTCCCCGAAACGTGCTTCCTCAAAATGTTTGCCGGAGAATTCCTCATAGGCCCGGATCATGGCCCGGATCCGCTGCTCATAGAGCGCGATGCCCGCGTCCTTTGTGATCCGCGGCGTATCCAGCATATAGATGAACCGGTCCGGGTACTCCTCCTTCAGCACATCGTACAGCCGGCGGATGCTGTCGCAGCAGGTGGTGAGAATCACTCCCTCGTAATCTCCCTGCATCACATCCTCCAGCACGCCCTTGGCAAAGCTGCAGATATTGGGGTGCATCCGCATATCCGCCTGCCCGAAGCTGGTCACATCCGGTTCCATTCGTTTCATCTCCACGCCCATGGCCTCAAAAACCTCCACGGGCGCGTATTTACAGATATATCCTAACATGCTGCCGACTCCTCTTCCTGCTGTATCATTTCCAGAAATGCCTCTAGACGGGTTTTGATCTGCCCGTCATGACTGTTTCTCCTGTCGATGCCGTCCCCGTCCAGGATCAGCATGGGGATTCCCTTCTTCTGCAGCCGCTCTTTCAAAAGAACACTGCCGCCGGACGACTGCTTGCAGCCCCAGTGGCAGAACTGGATCACCGCGTCGGGATGCAGATGATCCGTCAGCCGCTCCACCATATCCGCCTTGTGGGAATAGGAACCGTTGTACAGGTTGTGAATGATTTTCCTGGCCAGCGCGTGAAAGGGATGCTCCCAGTCCAGTTCCTCCATATAGTCCAGAATGATATCGCTGGCGATGATCTGGTACTCCTTGCTCTCGTTGAAATAATGCTGGAGACTTTCCTGGTAGAAAGGCAGCAGATGAATCCACAGAATCTTCTTTCCCTCAAATTTGGGATAGGTCTGGATATCCTCGATCATAAAACGGATCAGATCCAGGAATTCCTGCGTGCCGATCTTCAGATGCATCCCCATCATCAGATACAGGTGGCTGATCAGAGCTCCCGGATAGTAATGCTCGCTCTGCAGTTCAAAGAAATGCATCAGCGCTTTCCGCGTCTCATTTTCGATACGGAGGCTTTCCTGAAGTTTTTCTTCCTCAAATGTTCTTCCGGTCAGCTCCTCCAGCCGGCGGGCAAATTCCTTCAGCTGTTCCGCCAGATATTCCACGGAAGCCTCGTCATCGCCATAGGGAATGTCCAGGAAGGTAAATGGCACGCCCTTCTTTTTGTCCAGATACCGGAAGGTATTCAGATTTCCGTCACAGGACAGGGAAGTGGTCACCGCGTACTTTGGCACCGGCACCGCGCCGCTGTCGATGGCTCCCACAAAAGTTTTGTGGTAAGAGCAGAGGGTAGGCGCAATCCCCTCGTTCTGCGCGTAGTCGATAAAATAATCTTCCAGATGATAACCGCTGAAATAGCAGGACAGTGTTTCAATGGACAGGGTATTCAGTCCGAAGCACTGAGTGATCTCACAGGGGGCAAAGATGTTCCCCCAGATATAACTTTCCTTCCTGGCCAGGGAATCTGCCACCAGAGACATCATCATGGTCTCCAGCTTCTGGTATCCCCGGGAAAGTCCCCGGGTGGGCAAAAGCTGCATCCGCAGCTTATTGGCCTTAAAACCCAGCAGAATCTTATCCCAGGTTTCTCCCGGGTGCTCGATGGTCTGGGTTCTCACATAATCAATATATTTATCCGCAATCCACATATGCGCTCCTTTCCATATCTTGGCCGTATGGCTGAACGTAATAAAGTTTAGCGCAAAGTTTTCTTTTTGACAAGTCCCCATCGGCCGGGCCGGCGGGGACTTGCTGCGGTTATTTCTGTTTTTCGGACGGGCTCTGTCCGCTCTTGTGCTGTTCTTCCCAGGCTTTCTGCTGTTCTCCCAGGCTGTCGATGATCGTGATCACCAGACCCCGGATACTGTTCTCCGTGGTGCGGTAAGGCGCGATACGAAGGGTATACTACTTTCCGTTCATGGCCGTCACTTCCCGGTCGATGGGCGTCAGTTCCTTCAGTACCTGCTGCGCATCGCTGACGATATCCTCATCAGGAAAACTGTGAGCAAAAATCTGAATAGACCGTCCCACATCATGTTCCATCAGCTGAAATTCCCGCCCCACATATTCCGTAAATTTCCGGATATTCAGATTGCTGTCCACAAAAAGGATGCCGATCATGGTAGAGGACAGGAAATTGGATAAATCGTTGGTGAGCATGGTCAGCTCGTCCAGCTTCTGCTGATACTCCGTATTCACCGTGTAAAGCTCCTCATTCACCGACTGCAGCTCTTCATTGGAGCTCTGCAGCTCCTCGTTGGCGGTCAGCAGCTCCTCATTGGCCGCCTGCAGCTCTTCATTGACCGTCTCCAGCTCTCCGATGGTGGTTTTCAGATCGTTCTTCGATTCATGCAGCTCCTGCTCCAGATCCGCAATTCTCCGGGCGGCAGTGGTATTCACATCGTATTTCTCCGTGATTCCCTCCGGCTCCACCGAACGGTTCTCAACAAACAGCACCGCCACCAGGCCGGTTTCATCTTTTGTTTTTCCCGGAACGGGCGCCACCGTCAGATCCACAACCTTTCTCCCCGAAGCACAGTCGGCGGCAATTCCCGTGTAAGTGACCGTGGTATGTTCAAAACGGCAGCGGTTGATGGCTGTGGAGGCCACCAGACTGAGATCCCGGTTGATCATCGCAAAGAAATTGAAGGTGGCTTTTCCAGGCGCTATGGACATAAACTCCTGGTAATCCCCGAAGAAATGAATCACATTGTTGGATTCATTGAGCACTACCGAGGCGGGAAGAAACTTTTCCAGAAATTGGATGTATGTATTTTCCAGGGTATATTCTCCTGTCTCCCGGTCCACGGTACCGCTGATTCTGGGCGAAATGGTATGGATGTTTGGAATATTGAAAGCAGGCGGCGTGAATTCCTCCACCTTTCCTTCTCCCTTGTGAATATAAATTTTTTCCACGCTGCACAGGGTCCGGAACACATTGCCGTATTCCCCGGCCGTCTCGCTTTTCCCCAAAAACAGAAAGCCTTCGTTTTTCAGGGCCGAATGGAAGATGGCGAACAAAGTCCGCTGCAGCACCGGCTGAAAATAGATCATCACATTCCTGCAGCTGATCAGATCCAGCTTTCCGAAAGGCGGATCCGAAAGCATATTGTGGGGAGCAAAAATGATCATCCGGCGGATATCCTTGGAAATCACATACTGGTCATTTTTCTTTACGAAATATCTGGCCAGCCGCTCCGGAGACACATCGTCCAGAATACTTTCCGTAAATATCCCCTTCCCCGCCTGCTCAATGGCCCGGGTATCCACGTCCGTGGCGAAAATCTTCACATCCCGCTGCAGATTCAGTTCCTCCATGGCTTCGCTGAAAAGAATCGCCAGAGAATACGCCTCCTCGCCGGTGGAGCAGCCGGCGCTCCAGATCCGGATGGATTCATTGGGCGCGGTGCGCTTTATGATGGTATACACCGCCGTCTGTTTCAGTTTCTCAAAAAATGCCGGATCCCGGAAAAAGCTGGTGACACCGATGAGAATTTCTTTGGCCAGCGTATTGCTCTCCTCCACATCGTCAGCCAGCAGTTTCACATACTCCGGCAGACTGGCGCTGTGGGTGACCACCATTCTGCGTTCAATACGCCGCAGCACCGTGGTCCGCTTGTAATTGGTGAAGTCAATACCGCTGGCTTTTTTCAGAAGCGTATAAATCTGCGTAAACGTCTCCTCATCGGAAAACAGCACCTCTTTTTAAAGGTGCTGTATTACCACAAAACTCAGTCCGCTGTTTCCTGGCATGCTCCGGAAAAACTGCTGCAGCGCCTCCAGGCCTCCTGCCGAAGCCCCGATTCCGATAACCAGCGGATTCTCTTTCTTATTCAAAGCTGTCACCCCAAAGCCCCTCCTTCTATCTCTTTTGCCTTTTCCATATCTTTTCGCCGCAGATAACGCTCCTCCAGTTTCCAGGCAGGCACCGGTTTGGAATAATAATATCCCTGTCCAACCGTACAGCCTGCTTTCAGAAGTGCCTCCTCCTGCTGCTGATTTTCCACTCCTTCAGCCACACATACCATATTGAAATTCCGACAGATACTGGCAATATTCTCCACCATCATCTTGCTGATATCATTGGACGGGAGATCATTTACCAGGCTCCGGTCCAGCTTGATGGTACGGAAGCGGATATTGCTGAATATGGAAATATTCGCATATCTGGAGCCAAAATCATCCAGGCCGAATTCAATGCCGAATCCCCGGAAACGGCTGATGATTTCCGCCATGGTAGCAGTCTCTATATTCCCCGCGGTCTCTGTGATTTCCAGCTCAATCCGGCTGACGGGCACTTCCGGATAACGGCTCTGGATGGCCAGAACGGAAGCCAGCGCCGTGGGCCCCAGCAGTGTTTTTCTGGAAAGATTGACGGATACATTCAGCGGCGGATAACCTTTCCGGCGCCACACATCCATCTGACGGAAAACGCTCTCCAGCATATACAGATCCAGTTCCCGAATACCGCCGCTTTTCTCCAGCGATTCAATAAAATGATCCGGCGTAACCACATCGCCATTCTCATCAATTCCTCTGGCCAGAGCCTCCGCCCCCACCAGATCACCGGTCCGCATATCTATCTTCGGCTGAAAATACGGTATGTACTTTGTCACAAATACGGAGGCGGTGTCTGTCAGCAGTGTATTGGCAGCCAGCGAAATCCGGTCCTCGGAAAGACTGGGAACCGTCTCGCACCGCATGATGGACTGCGCCTCATGCACCAGATTACGGGCGGAAAAAATCCCGTCCGACCAGGTATAGCCGATACGGATCTGTCCCGGATACCGCCGCTGCAGCTTGGTTTTCAGGCGGATACAGCGGGCAGTGAAAACGTCCAGTATCGTATTTGGGAGCAGCACCGCAAATTCCGCATCCCAGATCCGGTAAAAATAATCCGATCCGAAAATGCTTTCCACTGTCTCCGCGATATTCGCCAGCAGCTGCCGGCCGTAATCAAAGCCCTCACGGCTGTTGATGGCGGAAATATTCGGCACATCCAGCACAGCAGCCCCCATGGAGCTGCAGCTGTCCGACGTAAGAGGATACACCGCTTTCCGGAACTCTCTGAGATTGGGAATCTCATACAGGATCTCCTCCTTCCCGCCACGCGCTTTCTTCCCTTTTTTAAATCGGGCAGGCTCTTTCAGGAGATACGGAACCACCGCATCCAGCAGGCCGTCATCCCGCAGATGCCTTCCGGGATTTTCCACGCACAAAAAGCCCAGAGGCCTTTTTTCTGTTTCCAGCATGTACGCCATAAACCGCCACTTTTCCTCCTCCTTCCCGGAAGACCGGAACGGTTTTTCCACAAACACTGTTGAGCGCTTCTCCAGGCACTGGTTCAGGACAGGGATGTGGGAAATCTGAAGCCCCAGCACGGTCTGCCGGATACTGTTCTTCTCCCCGTCCATCCACTCATAAAGAAGCGTAACCGTCTTTCTGTCCGCCGACAGAATCAGGATATACGCTCTGTCGGCCTGATAATACCGTCCCACGCAGCCCAGCGTCCCCCGGGCCGACTCCTCCATGGAGGAAGCTGTCAGCATCCTTCCAAGACAGGCGGATACCGCCCGGCTTTCCTGCTCCGTATGGTTCTGTCTGCAGCTTTCGCCGGTTTCCACATCTGTCCCGTCGTGATTCCCCATATTTTTCCATATCCAGTCGTCCCCTTCTTCCGGGAAAACCACACTGTCAATGGCGGAATTTGTCCAGAGGCTGCACAGGTAAGAACACCGTCTCACCATGAACGTATATTGAATCTCCTGTGGATAATCTGTCACCACGCCCGCTACCATCCGCAGCAGATCCATATCCGGCAGATTGCTCATAGCCGCCCGCACATAGGCGTAGGCATCCTCAATCCGTTTTTTAATATCAAAACGGGAGCCGGGAATGGGAAAATATGCCAGTATCATATTTTCCCCGCATTCTCCCAGCACACAGTCTGCGCCCAGCGCCAAAGACAGCGCCGTTGCAATAAAATCCTTCAGTCTGCATCCCGGCCTTTTTCCTTCATCCGCTTTTTCCAGTCCGCCGCTGATGGAAATCACGACCAGCGCGCAGCTGGAATCCAGAGGTTCTCTGAGCAGTGCCTCCACAATCTCCCGGACGGTCTGACCCGTATACAGGCTGCTTCCTTCTGCAAACCCTGCCTCTTCCTCCGTCAGTTTCTCCCACTGATGCCGCCATCCGGATTCGCAGAAACAGGCGATCATCAGAATATGCCCCGTATCCGGATCCTTCAGAAGATTTACGGTATCCCGCATCCAGCAGATATTTCCTCCCGCGTCCACTCTCCGGAATTCCCGGGAAGACCAGTATTCCCCTCTCTCATAAGCAGCCAAAAGGTTTTCCCGACAGAAACGCTCCTCGAACCTGTTTCCTTCTCCGCGGATCATATAGCGGTCTTCCCTTCCCGCCAGAATCCCGGAGAAGGAATAACCCCTGGTCCATTCCGTACGGTCCATGCCGTCCGTCCAGTTTTCCAGCACTTCGTCCGCTGTAAGATCCACCTTCACTCTTCCCAGCAGGCTGTGTCTTACCGCCTCCGGCAGCGGCCTGCGGGGATATTTCAGGGAGAATCCTCCCGTCACATTAGGCATCTTCTCCTGGACACCGATCGCCTTCACCGGTGTCTGGCTGCGGTCACAGACCATCCGATAAGACAGAGAGACCCATTCATAACGGCTGTTCTGCTGATTTTTCATGATAAAATTGCCGCAGCCGCCTTCGTCTCCACGAAAGATCTCCCTGGCAAAGCTGCGGAATCGTTCTGCCGAATCCGGATGCACGGTGCCGTTTTCAATGAGGCTGTCGGGGAAATTTTCGATCACAGAATTGGTCAGGCAGGACTGCATGTTGACGTCATAACGGCTGAAGGTTCTGTTCCGGATATCCACCTCCCATAAGAGATGAGGCGTCTGTCCGAAAGCCACCCGCAGCCGTTCAGCGCTCTCCCGGAGAAGCGTTTCTTTTTCAATCAGATCGGAAACATCTGTGGATACCTCCAGCATCACCGGAAAGCCATCCACTCTGGTATTCAGGCAGATTGTCCGCACTCTGCGCCAGATCCAGTTTTCCCCGTCCCCGGATATCCGATGAATATGTGTAAATGCTCCTCCGACTTCCCCCCAGCTGATCAGCCTCTGCCTGTAATCCGTCTCATCCTCCGGATGAATACCGATCCCGGACAGATCCCGGGGCATCCGCCAATTATTTTCCTCCAGTCCCATCATCTGATAAAATCCGGGGCTGGCGTATAGCAGCTGAATCCTGGTATTCATCAGAATCAGGCATACGCCCGCTTCCATATTGCGCAGAAGCGTCCCCAGGTTCAGCAGGTCCGGCACACCCGTCCGCTGTTTGTTCTCCGGTCTTTTCTGTTTTTCTGATTCTGCCCGAAGTGTATGGTCCCCCTGCCGTTCCTTCTCTTCCGACAGGATACCCATCTCGCACATAACAATACCCCTCTTTCCCTGCGGTACCTTCTCCGCATTCTGAAACGATCCCTCGCAATTACCAGGGATAAAACGCCCATATATGGGATATTATAGCATAAATCGGGATAAAAGCACAGATTTTTACAAAATACTCCGCCTTGCGGAACCGTTACCTCCACCGGCGCGGCAGCATTTCCTACAAGACTGCCATGGCCACCGTTCCCGCAGTCAGAAGCGCCAGGCCGGCCGCGGCTTTTTTGCTGAGTTTTTCACCAAATACCAGCCAGGAAAATCCCACGGTCACCAGCACACTCAGCTTGTCAATGGGAGCCACCACGCTGGCCGGGCCTTCCTGGAGGGCCCGGTAGTAGCAGAGCCAGGAAGCTCCCGTGGCGATCCCGGACAGACAGATGAACATCAGTTCCTTCCGGGGAATCTTCCGTACCTCCTTCTGTTTTCCGGTCACCAGCACCATGCCCCAGGCCATCACCAGCACCACTACCGTGCGGATGGCCGTTCCCAGATTGGACTCCACGCCGGAGATTCCGATTTTCCCCAGAATGGCCGTCAGGCTGGCAAAAAATGCCGAGCCCACCGCATACAGCATCCAGCTGCCCTGTCCGGAGATCTTCGTTTCCTTTACGTCTTTCTTTTCAATCATCAGCAGAATACCCGCGGCGATGGCCGCCACCGCAGCGGTCTTGGGGAGACTGATCCCCTCCTGAAGAAAAATCAGGGCAAGCAAAATGGTAAGCACCGTGCTGGATTTGTCGATGGGAACCACCTTGTTGATGTCCCCAAGCTGCAGCGCCCGGAAATAACAGAGCCAGGAGGCTCCCGTGGCCGCCCCGGAAAGGACCAGAAACAGCAGCGTTTTCCCGTCCAGACTTTTGATCTGGGAGGCCGATCCCACAATTCCCACAATCACCCAGGAGAAGATCAGAACCACCATGGTACGCACTGCCGTCGCCACAGTGGAATCCGTCTTCCGAATCCCGCATTTTGCCAGTATGGATGTAATTCCGGCGAAAAACGCGGAACCCGCCGCATAAAAAAGCCACATGTTTCATTCCTTCTTTCTCATTTTATTTCGTCATTGTTCCCTCTTTTTCTGTTATCATACTCCAAACTTCTTCCGCTTTCCATACCATCCCGATAAAATCCGGATCACTCCGAAAGCCAGAAATCCGCTGATCACCCCCACAAGTACGCCTCCCAGAATATCCGCCGGAAAATGCACATAAAGATACATTCTGGAGAACGCGATCAGCAGCGCGGGAATCAGCGCCAGATACCAACGCCGTTCCTTCCCCAGCCAAAGCGCGGTCACCGCGGCAAATGACGCTCCCGTATGGCCGGAGGGAAAAGAATAGTCCTGGGGGCAGGCAATCAGAAGCTCAACCGTCGGATTCAGGTAACAGGGACGAGGGGCGGCTACCGCGTTTTTCAGCCAGACATTGCACAGCAGAGCTTCTACAATCAATGCTGTCAACAGCAGAATCCCGTTTTTTCGGTGTTTCCGCGAAATCATCAGAAGCAGCCCTGTCACAATCCACAGAATTCCTCCATTTCCCAGTCTGGTAATGATTGGCATCACCCCATCGCCCACCGGCGTCCGCAGGCAGTTCTGAATAAAATCCAGAATGTCAAATTGAATATTTCCCATATGCTTCCGTAATCCTTTCCTGCTCTTTTTTGGGAACCAGTATAGCACGCCCGCCGCCGCCGGACAAGCGTCAGCCGAAACCATTTCCTCTCGTTTTCTTCGAATTTTCCATAGTCATGAATCAAAAAGACCTTGAAAGAGGTTGCTCTTTCAAGGTCCAGACGCAAAAATTACATTTTTATGTGTTTTGTACCAGTTAAGTCAACATGCATTTTCCAGGATCGTTCCTGAATATAATACCGCTCGTTTTAGTACAGCTTCGCTCCCGCAGGAATCTGATCATCTACCATCAGCAGATTCAGTCCCTCACGGCCATCATACTCATAAACCGCGCTGATCAGCATACCGCAGGAATCAATGCCCATCATCTTTCTCGGCGGCAGGTTCGTGATGGCGATGCATGTCTTTCCAACCAGTTCTTCCGGCTTGTAATATTCGTGAATACCGCTTAAGATCACGCGGTCTGTGCCTGTTCCGTCGTCAAGGACGAACTTCAGGAGCTTCTTGCTCTTCGGCACCGCCTCGCACGCTTTAACCTTCACCACACGGAAATCGGACTTGCTGAAGGTATCAAAATCAACAAACTCCTCGAACAGCGGCTCGATCTTCACTTTGGAGAGATCCAGCTTTACAGCCGGCGTCTCAGCGGCCGGCGCAGCCTGTGCCGGTACGTTCTGTGCCGGTGTCGAAGCCTGTTCCGCATTGTTTGCTTCATTTTTTGCCGCTCCCTGTGACTTCATGGTCGGGAACAGCAGCACATCCCTGATGGCCGCGGAATTCGTCAGCAGCATGCACATCCGGTCGATACCGAATCCGATACCTCCCGTGGGGGGCATACCCAGCTCCAGCGCGTACATAAAATCTTCATCAGTGGTATTGGCCTCCTCATCGCCCTGCGCCAGCAGTTCTTCCTGAGCCTTAAACCGCTCTCTCTGGTCGATGGGATCGTTCAGCTCAGAGTAGGCGTTGGCCATCTCCCAGCCGTTCATGAAGAACTCGAAACGCTCCACATACTCCGGGTTGTCCGGTTTTTTCTTGGTCAGCGGAGAGATCTCGATGGGATGATCCATCACGAAAGTGGGCTGAATCAGATGCTCCTCCGCGAATTCCTCAAAGAACAGGGACAGGATATCGCCCTTCTTATGGCGCTCCTCAAACTCCACATGATGTTCCTTCGCCAGCTCTCTGGCCTGCTCAAGGGTTTTCACCTCATTCCAGTCCACACCGGCATATTTCTTCACGGCGTCCACCATGGTAATCCGCTCAAAGGGTTTGCCCAGATCCATCTCCACGCCATTGTAATTGATCTTGGTGGTTCCCAGAACCTCCTGGGCCACATGGCGGTACAGATTCTCGGTGAGATCCATCATGCCGTGGTAATCGGTGTAAGCCTGGTACAGCTCCATCAGCGTGAACTCCGGGTTGTGTCTGGTGTCCAGTCCCTCATTCCGGAATACCCGTCCGATCTCGTATACTTTCTCCAGACCGCCCACGATCAGTCTCTTCAGATACAGCTCCAGAGAGATCCGCAGCTTCAGATCCTCATTGAGCGCGTTGAAGTGGGTCTCAAAGGGTCTGGCCGCAGCGCCGCCGGCATTCTGCACCAGCATGGGGGTTTCCACCTCCATGAATCCCTGGCCGTTCAGATACTTCCGGATACTGCTGATGATCCGGGAACGCTTGATAAAGGTGTCCTTCACGTCGGCGTTCATGATCAGATCCACATATCTCTGGCGGTAACGGAGATCCGTATTGGTCAGGCCGTGAAATTTTTCGGGAAGGATCTGCAGACTCTTGGACAGCAGGGTCACGGAAGCGGCATGTACGGAAATCTCACCGGTCTTGGTGGTAAATACTTCCCCCTGAATACCGATAATATCACCGATGTCATACTTCTTGAAATCCTTGTACGCATCCTCTCCAATGCTGTCTCTGGCCACATAGGACTGGATACTTCCCTGCAGGTCCTGGATATTGCAGAAGGATGCTTTTCCCATCACGCGTTTCTGCATGATACGTCCGGCCACAGTTACCTGTTTGCCTTCCAGCGCGTCATAGTTTTCTTTGATCTCCAGACTGTGATGGGTCACATCAAATTTGGTGATCTGAAAGGGATCCTTCCCGGCTTCCTGCAGCTCCTGCAGTTTTTCCCGGCGGACCTTCAGTAAATGATTGATATCCTGTTCCTTGTTCTGCTGTCCAGCCAATTTTCCTTCCTCCTGTTTCTTTATTTTTTAAATATTTTTCTCAATCTTCAGCACTTTGTACTGCATGACGGAATCGCCCATCTCCACATCGACCACATCACCCTGTTTTGCGCCGATGAGGGCTTTTCCCACCGGAGATTCATTGGAAATTTTCCCCTGCAGGCTGTTGGCCTCGGTGGAACCCACCAGCTGGAATTCCATCTCCTCGTCATACTCCATGTCCAGCACCTGAACCTTGCAGCCCACGCTGATCTTTCCGTCGTCCACTTCATCCTCTACCACCACTTCGGCGTTTTTGAGGATCTTCTCAATCTCCTCAATGCGGGCTTCGATATCGCGCTGCTCGTCCTTGGCGGCATCGTACTCGGCATTCTCGGACAGGTCCCCCTGCTCTCTGGCTTCTTTGATTTTCTGAGCCACTTCTTTTCTTTTTACCACCTTCAGATCATGAAGCTCATCCTCCAGTTTTTTCAGTCCGGCATACGTCAGCAAATTCTTCTTTTCTTCCATTTCCCATCCGTTTCCTTTCTTTCAATACTTATAACAGTTCTCCCCGCACTTGAGGGATGCTGTCGGCATTTCTGCCTTTTTCAACCCAAGAATTATTTCCCTCTCTCATACATATTACACAGGCTTCCGGCTGATTCCAGAAATTACCGGAAAGTCCAAAAGCCTGCATTTTTCCTTATTAACAATCAATGTATTATAAAGGAAAGGTCTTTTCTTGTCAACCTTTCCTCTGCTAAAATTTCCGTAAAACTTGTGTTAAATCCAGTTGTCCAACAGTTCTTCCAGCTGGCTTATGGTCTCCAGTTCATTGACTGCCTGCCGCAGTTTTGAGGACCGGGGATAGCCCGCGGTATACCAGGCCACATGTTTGCGCATTTCCCGCATTCCCGTATATTCGCCTTTATATTCCAGCTGCATCCGGGCATGACGCAGAATCATGGCCTTTACTTCCTGAAGGGAGGGTTTTTCGAGAAGTTCTCCGTTCTCCAGGTAATGAGCGATTCTTCCCGGAAGCCAGGGATTCCCCCGGGCGGCCCGGCCCACCATGACGCCGTCGCAGCCTGTCTCCTCCAGCATTTTTTTTGCTTTCTGGGGGGAATCCACATCGCCGTTTCCGATCACCGGAATGGAGACGGCTTCCTTCACCTTCCGGATGATCTCCCAGTTCGCTTCCCCGGAATAATACTGCTGGCGGGTTCTTCCATGCACCGCCACCGCTGCGGCTCCGGAATCCTCGATGATTTTCGCGATTTCCACCGCATTGATGTGCTCCTCATCAAATCCCATGCGGATCTTCACCGTCAGGGGCTTCTTCACCGCTTTGGCCATGGCCGTGACAATGCTGCGCACCAGCGCCGGATTTTTCATCAGTGCCGACCCTTCGCCGTTGTTGACCACCTTGGGAACCGGGCAGCCCATGTTCACATCCAGAATGTCAAAGGGGCGTTCCTCGATCTGTTTTGCCATCTCACTCATGATCTGAGGATCCGAGCCGAACAGCTGCAGGGACACCGGATGTTCGCCGGGATCCGTCTGCATCAGCAGCTCCGTATTTTTATTATGGTAGTAAATGGCCTTGGCGCTGACCATCTCCATGCATACCAGCCCCGCCCCCTGTTCGCGGCAGAGCAGACGAAATGGCAGGTCGCATACCCCTGCCATCGGCGCCAGTACCACTTGATTGGGAAGTGTTACGTTTCCTATCTGAAGTTTCATGTCTCTTCTTTATCCTCTCCCACATCTTCGCCCAGGAAAAACACCCGGTAATACAGTTCCAGAGCTTCCAGCAGCTCCCGCTTTGTCTGCCGCAGCTGCTTAATTCTCAGAGCACTGCCGATATCGTCAAACATGGCGTCCGCCTCCAGGGCCTCCACCCGGAACTGCAGTTCCCCATTTTCGTCGAACTCCAGTGTCAGTACGCCGCCGATCTCCTCTGTGTACATCACGCACATGATCTGCAGCTCATCTTTCACCTGCTGGGGAAGAGAGTCAAAATCCTGGTTAAAGTAATATTTCTGCTCATAGGCGCTGGCCCCGCACAACACAATTTTATCCGAATACATAATTTCCTCCTGATTTGGCCGAATGGCCATAAAGGTATCCCCGCAGGGGGCTTCCTATACATAGCTGTAAAGTCCCCGGACGGACACCTCGCCGGCATACACCCGCTCCACGGTGCCGTCCTCACGCTGCACCAGCAGCTGGCCCCGCCCGTCGATTCCCAGGGCCCTGCCGCTGTAAGGATTTACGGGATCCAGCACCCTCACCTGTTTTCCTGCATTTGCCAGCACCTGCTGGTACGCGTCTTTCAGGCCGGACAGGTCCTCCGTCTCAAGGAATATCTCATAATTCTTTTCAAAGGCCTCCAGTATGGCTGCCGCGATCCTGGCTCTCTGAAAACGGCGTCCCAGCTGAGCGGCCAGGGATGTGGCCTTATCCTGCAGTTCCGGGGGAAATTCGCTGCCGTTGACGTTCACCCCCACGCCGATCACCAGATGCTCGATATAATCCACCTGAGCGCTCATCTCCGTGAGAATTCCCACCACCTTTTTTCCGTTCAGCACCACATCGTTGGGCCATTTGATCTGCAGGGGCGCTCCGGTCACCCGCTCCATTCCCTGAACGGCGGAAAGCCCCATCACCAGCGTCAGCATGGAAGCGCTGGCCGGGGAAAATTCCGGGCGCAGCAGCAGCGTCATGTAAATGGATTCTCCCGCCGGGGACTCCCAGCTTCTGCCCCGGCTTCCCCGTCCTTTTGTCTGCCGGTCAGCTGCCACCAGGGTGCCGGAGGGAGCTCCTTCCTCCGCCAGCCGCCGGGCGCGGAGATTGGTGGAATCCACCTCCGCCAGACAGACCACCTTCCGGCCCACCCAGCGGGTGTGCAGCCGGCTCTGGATCTCGCTCTCACTGAGAATATCCGGAACCGCCTTCAGGCAATATCCCCGGTTGGGAACCGCCTCCAGCCGGTATCCCTCCGCCTCCAGCTGCCGGATATATTTCCAGACGGCAGTTCGGGAAATCCCCAGATCCTGGCACAGCTCCTGCCCGGACACAAATCCGTCCCGCTCTCTCAGCGCTCTGAGGATCCTGGTCTTTGTATTTTCTTCCATCCGTTATGCTCCCAGAGTCGCTGCCATCACAGCCTTGATGGTGTGCATCCGGTTCTCTGCTTCCTGGAACACTTTGGACTGAGGAGAACGGAACACCTCATCCGTCACTTCCATGTCCGTCAGCCGGAAGCGCTGGCCCATTTCTTTTCCGATCTCTGTTTTCAGATCATGGAAGGAGGGCAGGCAGTGCAGGAAAATGGCCTGCTTACCGGCATTTTTCATCACATCAGAGGTTACCTTGTAGGGCGTCAGATCGCGGATTCTCTCCGCCCACACTTCATCGGGTTCTCCCATGGACACCCACACATCAGTACAGATCACATCCGCATCTTTTGTGCCCTCCCATACATCCTCCGTCAGAGTGATGGTGGCCTGAGACTCTTTGGCATACTCCCGGCACTGTTCCACCAGGCTGCTGTCCGGGAAATATTTTTTCGGCGCGCAGGCCACAAAATCCATTCCCATCTTGGAGCAGGCGATCATGTAGGAGTTTCCCATGTTATAGCGGGCGTCGCCCAGGTACACCAGCTTGATGCCTTTCAGGCGTCCGAAATTCTCCCGGATGGTGAGCATATCCGCCAGCATCTGAGTGGGATGGTATTCGTTGGTGAGACCATTCCACACCGGCACCCCCGCATGGGCGGCCAGCTCCTCCACGATCTCCTGACCAAAGCCCCGGTACTCAATACCCTCGTACATGCTTCCCAGCACCTTGGCCGTGTCCTCGATGCTCTCCTTTTTGCCGATCTGAGAACTCTTGGGATCCAGATAAGTGGTTCCCATACCCAGATCATGAGCCGCCACTTCAAAAGAGCAGCGGGTTCTGGTACTGTTCTTTTCAAAAATCAGGGCTACATTTTTTCCCCGCAGAGTATCCACGGGAATTCCTTTTTTCTTCTTTTCTTTATAATCCGCCGCCAGATCCAACAGATATCCGATCTCTTCCGGCGTAAAATCTTTCAATGTCAGAAAACTGCGTCCCTTTAAATTCATAATATCCTCCTATTCCGGCCGTATGGCCATAATGGTATCCCCCTGCGGGATATCCTCCTATTCCGGCCGTATGGCCATAAAGTATGCCTCATCTGAAAAACAGGGAAAACGAAGGAAGCGCTTCTCTCTTCTGCGGCGTCATGGCGGCCAGGCGGCGCCTGACGGCATCCCGCAGCTCTTCCACCGTATAAATCCTGTATTTTGGAACCCGGCACAGTCTGGCGGTGGCCTCCAGGCATCCCAGATACAGATCCCGGTAGTCCCATTCCCGTCCCAGCCGAAGCTCCAGGGCAAAAGCCGGAAGGATCTCCTCCACCAGCCGGCGAAGCCCTTCTCCTTCTTCCGCACGTCCCCGGCGCTGTCTTTGCAGTTCTTTCATTGTCTCCGGAGAAATCTGCAGCAGTTGCTTTAAATAATAACACTCTTCCCGATTTTCTTCAATATAATAAATGTGTCCCTTCAACCCGTAAATGGTTCTTTTTGCGTCATAATAGCCGATTTTCATGTTTCTCCGGCTCTTTGCCGGATCGAAGTCGATGATATTTCCCAGGCTCACCCGGGGCTCTACCGTGACAATATCCGTCCCCTCCGGCAGCCGGATCTTCTTGTTGCGGCCGATGCCGTAGATCCGGATCATGAGGATATCCCGGTATCCCCGGTTCACCAGGGAATCCAGCGGCACGTTGTTGATGGCTCCGCCGTCGATATAGCGTCCGCCCATCAGTTTTTCATTTTTGAACAGTGGAAAAATATAGGCGCTGGCCAGCAGAAAATCCTTCATGGTTCCCGGCTCCACCTGCTTCAGGTCAATATCCAGTTCCTTCATCTGATCCAGCCGGAAAGTCTTGATATACAGCTCAATGGGCGATTTTCGGATCCGGTCCTCATCCACCACCCGTCCCAGCAGTTCTTTTAAGGGCGTCACGTCCAGTCCGCCTTCCCCCATGGTCTGAAATACCTGGCCCAGCGCCTCCCAGAAAGGAGTATCGTGATCCATCAGACTTTTCATCTTTTCATTTTCCACATCCATCACCTGGGAATAGGTGAGGCTTCCCCACACGGATTCTGCCAGGTCCAGATCTCCCATGCACATCAGCGCTCCGTTGAGGGCGCCCACGCTGGTGCCGGCAATTCCCCGGATCTTCACTCCGGCCTCCCACAGAGCCCGCCAGGCGCCGATCTGATAAGCGCCTCTGGCGCCTCCGCCCTCCAGCACCACGCCGTATTCTTTTTCCAGATCTATCACCGGTTCCATCGCTGTCCCTCCATCCTGTATCTTCGCTGTCATACAGAAAAAGCAGGGATTCCTGCCGCCTCGCATACCCCCGCTTTCTCTGTTTCTCCGTATTGTAATCGGTTACTAATATTATTTGTCGCTCATGATCTCCTTCAGGGAAGTGGCAAGACCTGCCAGTCCCTGCAGATCAGAAGGCACAATAATCTTGGTGGCCTGGCCCTGGGCCATCTGCTCCAGCGCCTCCAGGCTCTTCAGCGTCAGCACCGATTCGTCGGCCCCCGCTTCCTTCAGGAAACGGATACCGTCCGCGTTGGCCTGCTGTACCGTAAGAATCGCCTGTGCCTGTCCCTCAGCCTCTTTGATCATCTTCTCCTTCTCGGCTTCCGCCCGCAAAATGGCGGCCTGCTTCTCAGCCTCCGCATCCAGAATCGCGGATTCCTTCTTTCCTTCCGCTACCAGGATGGTAGATTTTTTCTCACCTTCCGCGATCAGGATCGCCTCCCGGCGCTCCCGTTCCGCTTTCATCTGCTTCTCCATGGCTTCCCGGATAGCCGCGGGCGGCATGATGTTTTTCAGTTCCACCCGGTTCACTTTAATACCCCAGGGATCCGTGGCGATATCCAGCGCCGACCGCATATGGGTGTTGATGGTCTCCCTGGAGGTCAGCGTCTCATCCAGTTCCATATCTCCGATGATATTCCGAAGAGTGGTAGCCGTCAGGTTCTCGATGGCCATGATGGGATTCTCCACCCCGTAGGTAAACAGCTTGGGATCTGTGATCTGATAAAAAATCACCGTGTCAATCTGCATGGTTACATTATCCTTGGTGATCACCGGCTGCGGCGGGAAATCCACCACCTGCTCTTTTAAGTTCACCCTTTTCGCCACCCGCTCGATGAACGGGATCTTAAAGTGAAGTCCCGTGGACCAGGTTCCCTGATAAGCGCCCAGCCTCTCCACAATATAAGCATTTGCCTGGGGCACCACTTTGATACATGAAAAAACAATCAGCAGCAGCAGGATCAATACCAGTATCAGAATCGCCCATTCCATCTCAGTTCCCTCCCTTTCTCTTTACAATCGCTTTTACTCCTTCGATTTTTACCACTTCCACCACGGTTCCCTCCGGGATCGCATCCTGATCCCTTTCGGTTCTTGCCGTCCATTCCATGCCTCCGATACGCACCAGACCCCGGGCCTTCAGGTTATCGATGGCCTCCAGAACCACGCCTTCGCGCCCGATCATACTTTCCACGTTGGTAAGCGTCCGGTTCCGGTTCAGATACCGGACCGCCAGCGGCCGGGTAAACAGAAGCAGCAGGATCGACACCACCAGAAACAAGGCTGCCTGAATCGGAAGCGCCGCGCCGAAAAACGCCGCGATACAGGCTGCCAGCGCGCCCCCTGCAAACCAGATGGTTGTCAGGCCCAGCGTAGCGATCTCAATGATAATCAGTACAACCACGATACCCAGCCATATAATCGCATCCATAACTGCCGTTCCTCCTCTCCAAACTTCCAGACATCTTATTGATATCATACACTATTTTCTCAGAAAACACAATAAAAAAGACTGCCGCCGGAATCCGGCGCGGCACAGTTTTTCCTGCGCCTCCGCCCGGTTCCTGCGGCAGTTTTGTGAAATACTCCCCTGCTTCGGATTTTAATAAAAATGTTGATTGCCGATCTGGATTCCCTGTCCGGATCCGCTGTTAAAGTAGAGACATCCGCCCACCGGATTGGATCCGGCAAGGGCTTCTCTGGCTGCGTCATAGCAGTCGCTTCTGGCTCCCTGCGCAAGCACGGCGAGCACCCCGCTGGCCACCGGTGAGAACTGGCCGCTCTGGTACACGACTTCTGTGATGCTGTTGGGGAACTGACCGCTTCTGACCCGGTTCATAACCACAGCTCCCACGGCAACTTTTCCTGTGTGGCTTTCTCCCCCGGCCTCACACTGGATCAGCGCCGCCAGCAGGTCCAGCTCCCCGCCGGATACAGATGCTCCCGCCGCGGCCGCCTGCTCCTGCTGCTGTGCTTCCGCAGCGGCCTGCGCTTCCGCCTCCTGCTGTGCCTGGTACTCTTCCATGGTCATCGCTTCATTTTCTTCTATCTCAATATACTCCGCTGCCATATAGGCGGACTGGTCATCTCCCAGGTCCACCCGATACCAGTCGCCCTCCTGTCCTTCCAGATTTACCTGACTTCCCTGAGGCTTTGCTCCCACAACCTCGCCGTCCAGGGAAGGAGTGCTTCTGATCCTCAGAGAACTGGCTGTCACCGTTCCCCGGGTCCCATATGTAGATTCATACAGATTCCGGGCCTCCTGAGAAAATACCAGGAGATCCGTCTTCACATACCCTTCCACCTCACCGGATGTAATTCTTGTCCATTCACCCTGCTGCTCTATGACATCGGCAGCCGCCCCCTTCGGCAGCACACCGGTTTTCTCCGCTTCTTCTGAAGCCCCGCTTCTTATATTGGCATAGCTGTTAACATTCGCAGCCGCCTTTGTCTCCCAGGTATTAATCTCTTCCGGAACGGAATCTGCAGACTGCCCGACGGCAACCTCCGTGGAAGTTTCCTCCGCATGTACCAGTGTTCCTGAACCGGTTCCCAGAATCAGAATTCCTCCAAGAACACCCGCTGCTTTCCATGTCCTTTTTTTCATTACTACCTCCAATGTTTTCTTTAATTTTACGATTTGTTACAGATTTATTAAATCATGTTACGGACAGATTGTAACAGAATTACTTTTTTCTGTCAACAAAAATTTATCTCCTGATATTTCCATTTGAGGACGAAGTTTTTTCCTTTTGGACAATTATCCTGTTTTTTTCACCAACAGCGGCAGAAAAGAACGTTCCTCCAATTTTTCCATGGCGCAAAAAAAAGACGGCTTCAGGCCGTCTCTTTTTTTGAGATTCTTCTGTTACAGCGGAGGCACATCGGTACGTCTGGGATCCAGAATCTGGGATGCGTCGAACAGATCACTGGTTTTGCTGCTTTCTCCGTGAACGTCATACCACAGCCGGTATCCGTCCAGATTTCTTCTGCCCTGGCGCACATAATTATCCCGAATCTGAACAAAATACTGCGCGGAATCCACATTGCAGAAAAAGTTAAATCCCTTGCTTTTCAGATAATTGAACTTTTCATTATCGGCAGCATATCCCTGCCAGCTGTCAAGATCCTGTCCGTGGGCAAAGATAATGGTATCCGACCCTCCCACCAGAGGGGCCACATAACTTTCCCATTTCTCCGTATCCGCCTGCAGCCGTTCCATACTGGCATCACCTACATGCATATGGCCCCAGGTATGGCTGGCAAATTCCCATCCCTGCTCTTTGATGGCATCCGCCACCTTTTTCGCCTCCTGGCACTCCTGCTCCCAGTCAAAATCCGGATGGGCGTCCAGCCATGCCTGCTGGTCCGCGCTGAGATTCTCATGGGTTTTGTAGGCGATATCCGTCCGGTAGCCCAGAATGCCGTTGTATCCGGTAAGGGCGATCAGACCTTTTGCCCCGTGGTAGGAGGCGTCCGGATGTTCCTCGATAAACTGATCCAGAAGCGGCACGCAGTCATAAGCGCCTGTGACCATGGTTCCGTCCGGCTGGATATATTCACAGACGGGCTTTCCATTTTCATCCAGCACCATTTTGGAGGCGATGCCTCTTCCGTCATAGCTGTGATAATAGCTGAGATCATCCAGGGAAAGTACAAAAGCCTTTTTCCCAGGCGGCAGCATCAGATTCGTGTTGGGCGTAAAATGCACCGTCCCGTCCGCATCTGTCGTCTCCACCACCAGATCCCGCAGGCGCACCAGCACATAACCGTTGTCGTACATGGTCTGGGTGATCTTGTTGAACTCATCCATGGTGGTCATCCACTGTTTAAAGCCGGCGGCAATGCTGTCATTTCCCGCGAATCCTCTCTCCGGATCCACCACCAGAGAGTGGTAAAAAATATGTGTCACCTGCTCCGGATTCACCGGCACACAGCTGTCCTTTGCAGCCTGATATTCCGCCAGTTTTGCGGAAATCTCCGGATCCCCGGCCGCACCGGGCAGGCCATTCAGCTTCTCCATGGCCCCGTCATAATCATAGGTTGCCGCCAGATAAGCTGCCTCGTCCAAAATCGACTGTCTGTCCGCGGCGGCATCGGAAGAAGCATCCTCGGCCGCCTTGCCGTCGTCCTCCTGTCCGTCTTTTCCGCCGTCGGTCTCCTCCCGCGTATCTTCCTGTTCCTGATTCGTCTGTTCCTTTCTGTCTTTGTCGGCCGCATCCTTCTGAAGCGTCCGGACCAGAAAGAACACAGCAACGCCAAGGATCGCCAGCAAAATCACCAGAAGAACCGCTTTCCCAATCAGGGAACGCTTCCGTTTCCCGCGTTTTGTTTTCCCCATTCTTTATACTCCCTTCTTTATCAATCCGGTTTGAAGCCTGGTTCCCCGCAGCAAAATCGAACGGTACTGCTGCGTTTCCGACATTATATCAAAAGCAGCGGAAGAAAACGATAGTTCTTTTCTTACGTTTTTCTGACATTTGACATATCTCCTGAAAGTCCGCGCCGGATGGGACGGTTCAAAGGGAAGTTCTCCTCTGTCTGGCTGCCTCATACATGAGAATGGCAGCCGCCACCGATGCGTTTAAGGATTCCAGCTGTCCTTCCATGGGAATACGGATCAGCCGGTCTGCTCTGCCCGCCAGCCAGTCGCTGAGTCCATTTCCTTCATTTCCGATAAAGAACGCCGTTCCCCGGCAGTAATCCTCCCTGTCATAGGTTTCCTGTCCTTTCAGATGGGCCGCGTAGGTGACAATCCCGTTTTCCTTCAGCATCCGCAGCACAGGATCCAGATCCTCTGCGCACAGAAACGGCACCCGGTAAATACTCCCCATCGTGGCACGGACGGTTTTGGGATGATAGATGTCCACACAGTTTCTGGTCATAATGATTCCCGACACACCGGCTCCTTCTGCCGTCCGGAAAATGGTTCCCACATTCCCCGGATCCTGAAGATCCTCCAGAACCAGAAGCAGCGGTTTTTCCCTCGCAAACAGCTGCCGCGGTTCCTGTTCCTGCTGCCGTACCACGCTGAGAATTCCCTGGGGCGTCAGCGTATCGCTCATCTGCGCAAATACCGAATCCTTCACTGCCTCCCAGCGGATCCCCTCCAGAAGCGGCCCATGCTCCGGATCTTTGAGAAAACTTTCCGACACAAACGTCTGCACCAGCCGGTCTCTGGGAGCTTCCCGAAACATTTTGACGCCTTCCACCAGAAACACGCCTTCCTTCTTCCGTTCCCTGGCTTTTTTCCCCAACTGTATCATATGCTTTACTTTCGGATTTCCTGAACTGGTAATCATATTTTCCCACAAACTCCTTCTTTCTATTCCTTATCCGTGTCCGCCTTATGCCTTCGCGCAAAAAAATGCCGCATTGGGGCGGGTAGTGATACCTGTGCGTCCGGCAATGCGGCAGTCTGACCGGCAGACGGATCGTCCGCCCCTGTCAGTTTTTATTTTTTGTAATTCGCGGAAAGAGATTTTGCAACCTCATACTCGTACTCGGAAATGCCTTTCTTCATGGCCAGCGCCTCGTTGATATCAAAATCCACATACTCGCCGTTTTTATAACCCACCACACGGTTGGTCTTTCCGGCCAGCAGCAGATCCACCGCATAAGCCCCCATCACGGACGCATACACACGATCGCGGCAGGTGGGGCTTCCGCCTCTCTGCATGTGACCCAGAATCGTGGCTCTGGTCTCGATACCCGTGGCAGCCTCAATTCTCTTGGCCATGCTGCTGGAATGTCCGATTCCCTCGGCGTTGATGATAATGTGATGCTTCTTACCGCGTTTTCTGTTGTCGATGATGTTGTTGATGATCTTCTGCTCATCGTAATCATATTTCTCCGGCAGAAGGATATCCTCCGCACCGTTGGCGATACCGCACCAGAGAGCAATGTATCCGGCATTTCTTCCCATAACCTCGATAATACTGCAGCGCTCATGGGAGGTGGAGGTATCTCGCACCTTGTCGATGGCTTCCATGGCGGTGTTCACCGCCGTGTCAAAGCCGATGGTGTAATCGGTACATGCGATATCCAGATCGATGGTTCCCGGAATACCTACGGTGTTAATGCCCAGGTTTGCCAGTTTCTGCGCTCCGGCGAAGGAACCGTCTCCTCCGATTACCACAAGGCCGTCAATTCCGTGTTTTCTGCAGATATCCGCTGCTTTTTTCTGACCTTCTTCCGTTCTCATCTCCGCGCAGCGGGCTGTATATAAAATCGTACCTCCGCGGCTGATGGTATCGGATACGTCTCTTGCCGTCATGTCAATGATTTCCTCGTTCAGCAGTCCGTCGTATCCCTTCTGGATACCTTTCATCTGCACGCCTTTGATCAGGCCGCGGCGAACCACCGCACGAATGGCAGCGTTCATACCCGGGGCGTCTCCTCCGCTGGTCAGCACTCCGATGGTTTTGATTTCCTTAGCCATAACCTTACCTCCACTATCTATTTTATCTTGCTTCGTATACAAACTATCGTATTTATTTTAATGCAATCAGCGTCGTTTTTCAATACTCTTTTCTACAACTTTCACGTTCGCCGACCCGTAACGGTTGGTTAAAGTATCCAACAGCCCCTGCTCAATCTTCACACTTCTGGCCGCTGGAAGCTGTTTCATCATCCGTTCCTGTTTCAGACAGACCACCACCTGGTCACTGCCGTCGGACTGCCGCAGAATATCATACAGCTCCTGCACCTGATGTTCATACTCCTTCCTGGAAGCAAACTGAATCCACAGCTGGCGGGGCATCTGATCGAAGGGTATCACCCGCTCACAGATCAGCTTGCTGGCCCGGTCGTCCTCCGCCGACACCCTTCCCTGGATAAACACCTTGGCGTCCTGCTCGATCAGATGGGAATTTTTCTCGTAATCTCTGGGAAATACCACCACCTCCACAGTACCCACCAGATCTTCCAGAGTAAGGAACGCCATCACTTTATTATTTTTTGTATATTTGATGGTTTTCTCGGTGATCATACCTCCCACCACCTGACGGCTGCCGTCAGCCACCACCGGATTTCCCGTCTCCTCGTCCGGATTGAAGTCTGTGGTAACCGCGGTGATATGCTTTTTCCAGCTCTGTTCATATTCTTCCAGCGGATGGCCGCTGATATACACACCCAGCACTTCTTTTTCAAAGGCCAGCTTCATCTCTCTGCCATATTCGCCCACATCCGGCAGACGGATCTCAAAGCTCTTTTTTTCCTCCTCGCCCATGATGTCAAACAGAGTCATCTGGCCGGTGACAGAGGACTTTTTCTCCTGATTCACCGCATCCAGCACCTGCACATAGATCATCATGAACTGTTTTCTGGTTCCTCCCAGGCTGTCAAAAGCGCCCGCCTTGATGAAATTTTCAATGGTGCGCTTATTAACCTCCTTCCCGCTGAGCCGCTGGGCAAAATCCTTCAAAGACTTATAGTCGCCTCCCTGTTCCCGCTCCCGCACAATGGCTTCCATCACCGGTTTGCCGATACCTTTGATGGCGGAAAGTCCATAACGGATGCCGCCCGGCTCCACAGAGAAATTTCCCTCGCTTCGGTTGATATCCGGCGGCAGGATTTTGATTCCCATTTGCCGGCAGTTCAGAATATACTCCGCCACCTTGGAAGGATTTTCAATACAGGACGTCATCAGAGCCGCCATGAATTCCACAGGGAAATAATATTTCAGCCACGCGGTCTGATAAGAAACCACCGCGTAAGCCGCTGCATGGGACTTGTTGAAGGCATATTTGGCGAAATCGATCATTTCATCATAGATTTTGTTCGCCACCTGTTCGGAAATGCCGTTGGCGATACAGCCCGGCACTCCTTCTTCCGGATTTCCATAGACAAAATTCCGGCGCTCCTTTTCCATCACCGCCGCCTTTTTCTTGGACATGGCACGGCGCACCAGGTCGCTGCGGCCCAGGGTATAGCCCGCCAGATCCCGGACGATCTGCATCACCTGCTCCTGATAGACAATACAGCCGTAGGTGGGCTTCAGGATGGGCTCCAGCTGCGGACAGTCATAGGTGATCGCCTCCGGATGATTTTTTCCTTTGATGTACTGAGGAATAAAATCCATGGGGCCGGGACGGTACAGGGAAATTCCCGCTATAATATCCTCCAGATTTTTCGGTTTCAGTTCCTTCATGAAATTCTTCATGCCGGCGCTTTCCAGCTGGAATACGCCCTCGCATTTTCCGCTTCCGATCATGTCCAGTACTTTGGAATCATTATAATCAATTTTATCCAGATCGATGGATGATCCCGAACTTTTCTCCGCCAGCCGCACCGCGTCCTGAATCACCGTCAGCGTACGCAGGCCCAGGAAATCCATTTTCAGAAGTCCCAGTTCCTCCAGGGTGGTCATGGTAAACTGGGTGGTGATGGATCCGTCAGAGGCCCGGGAAAGGGGCACATACTCCACCACATCCTTCTGGCTGATCACCACGCCTGCCGCATGCATGGAGGTATGACGGGGAAGTCCCTCCAGACGCCTGGACATATCAATGAGATAATGGATCTGGGGATCCTCCTCATACTGTTTCCGCAGCTCCGGATTCATGGTCAGCGCCTTGTCGATGGTGATATTCAGCTCGGTGGGAATCATCTTGGCAATCATATCCACCTGGGCATAAGGCATATCCAGCACCCGTCCCACATCCCGGATGGCGTTGCGGGCGGCCATGGTACCGAAGGTGACGATCTGCACCACCCGGTCCTTGCCGTACTTTCTCACCACATAATCAATAACCTCCTGACGCCGTTCAAAGCAAAAATCCACGTCGATATCCGGCATGGACACCCGCTCCGGATTCAGGAAGCGCTCAAACAGCAGCTGGTAGCGGATGGGATCCAGCTGAGTGATCCCCAGCGTATATGCCACCAGGCTTCCGGCCGCGGAGCCCCGGCCCGGCCCCACCATGATATCATGGTCCCGGGCGTATTTGATGAAGTCCCACACAATCAGGAAGTAATCCACATAGCCCATGGTACGGATCGTGTCCAGCTCATACTCCAGACGGTCCCGAAGTTCCTGCGTCACCGGATGATACCGTCTCTCAAGTCCTTCCCGACACAGTTTGTTGAGATATTCCCAGGAGGTATAGCCGTCCGGAACATCATAGCGGGGCAGTTTTGTGACGCCAAACTCGATCTCCACATGGCAGCGGTCGGCAATCTTCTGGGTATTTTCCAGGGCCTCGGGCGCGTAGGGAAACAGATCCGCCATCTCCCGGGGGGACTTAACATAATACTGTCCGCCCTCATAGCGCATCCGATCCTCATCCTGCACCTTTTTCCCTGTCTGAATGCACAGCAGAATATCATGAGCCGCGGCGTCCTCCGCGCAGGTATAATGCACATCATTGGTGCACACCAGCTCTATTCCCGTCTCCTGACTCATTCTCAGAAGCTGCTGATTTACCAGCTGCTGATCCGGAATTCCATGGTCCTGCAGTTCCAGAAAGAAATTGCCTTTTCCAAAAATTTTCTCGTAGCGGAGAGCCGCTTTCTTTCCTTCCTCATACATTCCTCTGGACAGATTTTTGGCCACCTCGCCCGCCAGGCAGGCGCTGAGGGCAATGATTCCCTCATGGTATTTTTCCAAAAGTTCCAGATCCACCCTGGGCTTGTAATAATAACCTTCCACAAACCCGGCCGAAACAATTTTCATCAGATTGCTGTATCCCTTATTATTCTCCGCCAGCAGCACCAGATGATAATACCGGCCCTCGCCGGCCTGCGCCTCCCTGTCAAACCGGGAACCGGGAGCCACATAAACCTCGCAGCCCATGATGGGATTGATGCCTGCCTCCCGGGCCGCCTTGTAAAAATCTATACAGCCGAACATTACGCCATGGTCGGTGATGGCCGCACTGTTCATTCCCAGCTCTTTCACCCGGGCCACATATTCTTTGATTTTATTGGATCCGTCCAGAAGACTGTACTCTGTATGCACATGCAGGTGTGTAAAATTCACCGTTCTGCCTCCTCTCCGTATGATTTGTATTTGTCCGCGGCGCCTCTGCGCCCTGTTTCCGGTAAATTCTGTCCGCCTCCTCTGTGCGGATGAATAAAAAGAGCTGCCGCACCGCGCAGCAGCCCCCGCAAGGAACTCTTATTATTCACGCCAACAGCCAGGAACGCGCGGCTTCGCTATCGCTGCCGCCGCATCCGTCCCGTTTCAAAATCTGCAGCGTTTAAATCTCCGGCTCCACCTTTTTAACCAGCACATTCAGCCAGGCTCTGTCCTGCCGGCCCGGAAGTACATCCTGGGTTGTCCACAGGTCAATGAGCTTCAGCTGAGGGAATTCATCCAGAAGATCATACAGTTCCCGCTTCGTATAATCTCTGAAATACCGCTCACCGTAAATGCCGTCTCTGTCCCCTTTCCGAACGGAGAAATAGAGGATTCCATCCTCATGGAGCGCCTGAATAAGTTTCTTCAGCACGCTGCGCATCTGATCATCCCGCAGATGAACCAGGGAAGCGCAGGCCCAGATTCCGTCAAACACATCGTCGAAATCCATCTCTTCATAAGTCATGCAGAGTACATCCCGGTCAATGTTCACCTCCGCCAGCCTGCACATCTTCTCCGCTCCATCCAGAGGAGTCACATAAAATCCATATTCCTCCAGGGCCAGCGTATCCCTTCCGGAACCGCATCCCAGATCAAGAACCTCCGCATTCTCCGGCAGAAGCTCCACAAAAGGCTTCATAACCTCTCCCATATCGGCGTCTACTGTCTTTTCATAATAAGGCACCGCATATCGGTTATAATAGTCTATCGAGTCCAACAAAAATCCTCCTTTTATAGTGTCTCACGAAAAACATCATCTTAAAGTATAACAAGGATGTTCCGTAAAATCAAGCGGTACGCACATACTCCATACAGAAAATCGTAACGGTTCAGCCTTCCGGCTTCTCTGTTACAGAAAATGTATCCAATGTGCCTTCCTCCGGCTGCTCTGCCGCGGATATCCGCGCGCAAACAGCCAACATCCGGACCGTCACCGGCGGAAAATTTTACCGTTTTTCAGTTCAATCCGGTTTTCCTTCAGAAGATGACCCACCGCGCGTTTAAAAGCCGCCTTGCTCAGTCCCAGATTGCGGCTGATAATCTCAGGGGATACCCGGTCATCGAAGGGTAGTACCCCGGCATATTCGTCCACCGCTTTCATCACCAGGCGCGCGTCCTCCTGGATCTGCAGATAAGCCTTCTGACGGGGAGACAGATTGATTTTTCCGTCCTCCCGCACCGCCGTCACCCGGAATTTCATCACCTGACCGGGCTGAAATTTCCCCTGGGCTTCCTGACGGGGAACCATGGCGGAATACTGATCGTCCACGGCCACAAACACGCCGAAATTATCGCTGACGTCGTAAATACGTCCCTCCACTTCATCTCCCTTCTCATAAGGAGAATCCGTCCGCAGATACGGATATACCTTCATGGTGGCGCACAGCCTGGAACTTTTGTCCAGGTACAGAGCTGCAAGTACCTGCTGTCCCTTTGCCACCCGGGCCGTCTGCTCCCGGAAGGGCAGAAGAAGATCCTTCTCCAGACCCCAGCTGAGAAACGCGCCGATCTTTCCCACATCGGCCACGGTAAGCAATGCCGTCTGGTGCAGCTCAAGCGCAGGTTTTCTGGTGGTGGCAATCATACGGTCCGAGGAATCCCGGTATATGAATACCTCTAAAGTATCTCCGATTTCCGTTCCTTCCGGCACCTGTTTTCCGGGAAGAAGCACGCGCTCCTGCTCCCCCGTCTCATCTGCCTTCGCCAGATATACGCCAAAATTCACTTTTCTGACCACTTTGAGCGCCTGTGTCTTTCCTAATTCAATCATACGTTCTCCTGTCTGTGATTTTTACTTTCTTCAACATCCGCCTGTCGCCGGCGCTTCCACCGCAAACTCCACAATAGCATAGGGCTGACCGGACGGGCTGTTCAGGGAAACCACATAACGGTCTCCTTCGGCTGCCAGGCACGGCAGGATCTGATCCCCCAGAAGCGCCTGACGTTTGTACTCCACGCGAAGCTGGCGAATGGAAAAATCTTCCCGGAAGCAGTCCCTGGCCATACTCACATACTGTCCGTTATTTACATGGTGATTCGTGTCCAGATGATGGGGTTTTACCTGAAAAGCCTCCCCCTGAACCGTATGCTCCGGTACGCGGATCTTTCTTGGCGCGTAGTCCATGTCCAGCTTCTCCTCCGTCGGGTAGGCCGCCAGTTCCTCCGGAAGAACCCTGGCAGGCCTGCCGCTTTCCAGATCCAGAAAAGTCCACAGAGAGTTGGCATAGGCCAGCTGTTCCCCGTCCGCCGTTTTCAGTTCAAAATTCCTGCTGCCGTAAAAGCTCTTAAAATCATACGGCCAGGTACTCACCACAATGTGCTCCCCCAGCTTCGGATAACGGTTGACACAAACCTGCCAGGCAGACAACACCCATACATGACGGATGGCCTCCAGGACCTCCATCCCTCTGCCCACCTCTTCCGAATGAAAGGTGGTACAATCCTGAAAATAATTCAGCAGGCCGGTCATTGTCAGCCGTTTGTCTTCTCCAATCTCGCTGTAACGTACCCGGCTCTCAAAGGAATATCCCATTTTCTTTCCTCCACTTCCCGACGCAATACACACAATACTTTCTGTCGAAAAAAGCCCTGGAATCTTTCCAGGGCTTCGAACAGGGCTACAAGGATTCGAACCTTGAAATGACGGAGTCAGAGTCCGTTGCCTT
>ERZ1643246.857-NODE-857-length-36221-cov-5.865703_pt1 | contig 36221 bp, 37 predicted proteins | sample MGYA00579265_ERZ1643246 | MGnify/ENA primary metagenome ERZ1643246 (study PRJEB29033, sample SAMEA4952261) | chicken gut metagenome | biome: Broiler Chicken; feature: Gastrointestinal Tract; material: Caecum | place: Ireland | collected 2018 | study: Broiler...
TGCACTCCGACGCGCAGTTCGCAGGTTCCTCCTCCGTACCCGCGCACGTCGAGATGATGGGCCTCATCGGCATGGGCAACAACCCCATGGTCGGCGCCACGGTGGCCGTTGCGGTAGCCGTGCAGGAAGGCATGACCAGATAATCGCAAAAAATCAGGCATTGCGGCTGCGGGATACCCGCAGCCGCATATATTTATATCCGCTTCCAAAATTCTTCCGTTGCGCCGCAAAGTTTATGTTTACCGCGCGCCGCGGCGTATTATAATTAAAGTGTACCGCTATATTTTATCGCAAGGTGTGTTATGCTCTGTCAGCGCTGCAAAAAAAATCAGGCTACCATGATCTCACAGGTGCCGCTGAACGGCGAAAAGGTGGGATATGCGCTCTGCGCAAGCTGTTATGCCGAAATGTTCGGCTCTATAAATTCGGCCAACGGCGACATAATGGCGGGGCTTTTAAGTCAGCCGCAGCGCAAGCGTCCGCGCGCCTGCCCCGTCTGCGGGATGTCTTATTCTGAATTCGAGCGCACCGGCCTTCTGGGCTGCGCCGCCTGTTACGACGTGTTCAAGGATGAGCTGATGCCGTATATAAGGCGCATACAGGGCAAGACGGAACATGTGGGCAAGGTCGGCCCAAACGTGGGCGAGCAGGAGCTCACCCGCACCCTTTCGCGCCTGCAGGAAGAACTTGAACAGGCCGTGCGCGACGGCAAGTACGCCGTCGCCGCGCGCATCAACGATAAAATTTCCGAAGTGAGAGGCCGCATGGCGGGAGGGGAGGGCAAAAAATGAGCGATATTTCCCGCGGGACTCTCGTCTCCACGCGCATAAGGCTGGCGCGCAACCTTCAGGGCTATCCGTTCCCTTCGCATCTCAAAAGCGAAAAGCAGGCAAAGGAGATAATCAGGCTGGTCTCCTCAGGCCTCAACCGCCTCGACGACTTCGTGCTCAAATACATGGATTCCGTCACCGAGTGGGAGGCCAGCTCGCTCAAGGAAAACCACCTCATCAGCCCCGCGCTCATCGCAAACAAGCGCTATTCGGGCGTGCTGATAAACGGCGACAGGAGCATCTCCGTAATGATAAACGAGGAAGATCACCTGCGCGAACAGTGTATACTCAAGGGCCTGCACCTGCGCAGGGCGTATGAACGCCTCTCGGAGATAGACGGCAAGATAAACCGTTCCATAAAGTTTGCCTACGACGAGCAGCTCGGCTATCTCACCGCGTGTCCCACCAATCTGGGAACGGGGCTGCGCGCGTCGGTAATGCTCTTTCTGCCCGCCATAACCATCAACGGCGCCATGCGCGAAGTCGTAAGGATAATCTCCCGCCTCGGGCTGACGGTGCGCGGCATCTACGGCGAAGGCAGCGAGGCTGAAGGCTACATGTACCAGGTGAGCAACGAAGTCACGCTCGGCGTCACCGAGGACGAGATAATCGCCCAGGTAGAGGAGGTGGCGCGCAAGATCTGCCAGCTGGAAGGAGCCGAGCGCGAAAAGCTGCTGCACGGCAAGCTCGGGCTTGCGGTAAAGGACAAGTGCATGCGCGCCTACGGCACTGCCGCCAACTGCGCAATACTCACCTCGGGCGAGCTTGCCTCGCTTGCCGCCGACATAAAGCTGGGCGCCTGTCTCGGGTACTACTCTATGCCGTCGCTCGAAGAGCTCGACGACATAGTCTCGCGCATGCAGCCGTGCAACATACTCTCAGCCGCGGGCGGCCAGCTCACCGCGGAAGAACGCGATGTCTACCGCGCGGAATATGTGTGCGAGCACATCAGAAAACTTGTAAAATTCAGCAATTGAACGGCATATATGCCGCAATCAATGCGGAAAGCGACCGGCTTTCCGCGGCTGTAAGGAGGAAAAGCAATGGAAGATTTCGGTAAATTCACAAGCAATCTCCGTTCTGTTATAGAAAGCGCCGAGGGCGCGGCGCAGCTCTTCGGGACGAGCTATATAGGCAGCGAGCACATAGTGTTTGCCATGCTCAACACGCCCGAATGCACCGCGTGCAAGGTGATGGAGGCCTGCGGCGTGGAAGAGGCCGTGTTCAGGGCATACTTTGCGCGCTCCATCGATGAAAATTCGATAATAAAGGGCTTCACGCCCCGCACCAAGCACATGCTGATGCAGGCGGTGGAGGTGGCGGTAAGGCTGGGCGGCGACAGTGCGCTGGCCGGCACCGAGCACATGCTCTACGCCATAATGGCGGAGCCGACCTGCCTCGCCATGCGCATATTCAGCGCCATGGGCGTAAACGTCACCCGCCTCGTCTCGAGGCTGGAGGTCGTGCTGCACGAGGGCTTCAACGAGGAAAAGGAGGAGATAAACCTCGACCCCTTCGAATCGTTCGTCTCCAAGTTTGCCGAACAGCAGCGCCCCTCGGCCCATGCCGAGCGCAAGTCGGATTCCCTTGGCGGCGAAATAGAAAAGTACGGAGTCAACCTCACGCAGAAGGCGCGCGAGGGCAAGATAGACCCCGTCATAGGCCGCAAAAAGGAGATAGACAAGATAATCCAGGTGCTCTCGCGCCGTACCAAGAACAACCCCGTGCTCATCGGCGAGCCGGGCGTCGGCAAGTCGGCGGTCGTGGAGGGACTGGCGCAGGCCATCGTGAACAACCAGGTGCCCGACCTGCTCAAAAACAAGATAGTGTTTTCGCTCGACCTCGCCAGCATGGTGGCGGGCTCGAAATACCGCGGCGACTTCGAAGAGCGCCTGAAAAACGCCATAAACGAGGTAAAGAACAACGGCAACGTCATACTGTTCATCGACGAGATCCATCAGATAGTCGGCGCGGGCGCCACCAGCGACGGCAGCATGGACGCGGCCAATATCTTAAAGCCCATGCTCGCACGCGGCGAATTGCAGACCATAGGAGCCACCACGCTCGAAGAATACCGCAAATATATCGAAAAGGACGCCGCGCTCGAACGCCGCTTTACGCCCGTCCAGGTGGATGAACCTTCGGTAGAGGACACGGTGGAGATACTTCGCGGCCTGCGCGACAAGTACGAGGCACACCACAAGGTGGTCATCACCGACGAGGCGATAATCGCCGCGGCAACGCTCTCCGACAGGTACATCACCGACAGATACCTGCCCGACAAGGCCATCGACCTCATCGACGAGGCTGCCTCGCGCGCGCGCCTCAACAGCTACAATACCCCCGAAGAGGTCAAGGAGCTGGAAGAAAAGCTCAAGCGCCTCAACGCCGAAAAGAACAAGGCCGCCAAGGACGAAAACTACGTTCAGGCGCAGAAGCTGCTCGACGAAATAACCGCCGTGCAGCAGCAGATAAATTCCGCGCGCAAGGACTGGCGCGGCAGCACAAATACCAGCGGCAACGCGCCCTCTATCGGCTCCAACGAGATCGCCGACATAGTCAGCGGCTGGACGGGCGTGCCCGTAACCAAGCTCACCGAGCAGGAGAGCGAAAAGCTCCTTCACCTCGAAGAGAACCTGCACAAGCGTATCGTCGGGCAGGACGAAGCCGTCTCCGCCGTGTCGCGCGCCATCCGCAGGGCAAGGGCGGGTCTCAACGAACCCAACAAGCCGATAGGCTCCTTCATCTTCGTCGGCCCCACCGGCGTGGGCAAGACCGACCTTGCAAAGGCGCTCGCCGAGTGCATGTTCGGCGACGAAAAGCTGATGATAAGGCTGGATATGTCGGAGTATATGGAAAAGCACACCGTCTCCAAGCTCATCGGCGCGCCCCCGGGATATGTCGGCTACGACGAAAACTCGGGCGGCCAGCTCACCGAAAAGATAAGGCGCAAGCCATACAGCGTGGTGCTGTTCGACGAGATCGAAAAGGCCCATCCCGACGTGTTCAACGTGCTGCTGCAGATACTCGACGACGGCCGCCTCACCGACAGCAAGGGCAGGGTGATAAACTTCAAGAACACCATAATCATAATGACATCCAACGTCGGCGCGGGGCAGATAAAAAAGATGTCCAACTTCGGCTTCCGTTCGGAGGAAAACGACGGCTACACCGACATGCGCGAGGCGATCATGGGCGCGCTGCGCGAACAGTTCAAGCCCGAATTTCTGAACAGGCTGGACGATATAATAATATTCCGCAAGCTCACGCGCGAAGAGCAGGGCAAGATCTGCGGCAAGATGATAGAGAGCCTTGCAAAGCGCCTCTCGCTGCGCAGCATCAAACTCACCATAACTCCCGCCGCGATGGATAAGCTGCTCGACGAAGGTTACAGCGAGGAGTACGGCGCCCGCCCCATGCGCAGGGTGGTGCAGAAGCGCATAGAGGACAGACTGTCCGACGAGATCCTCGAGGGCAGGATCCTGCCCGGCGAGCGCGTCACGGTGGATATCAACAAAGAGGGCGAATATTCCTTCCGTTCGGACATAGCAACGGCGGATTGACCCGAGCATATCATGCATTCAACGGCGCATGCCGCGGCAATTTTGCCGCGGCATGCGTTTTACTTTCTCCCTGATATGTGATACAATATTCAAGTGGGGGGATATGCCATGAGTTTTCACACCTTTTTCTTCAACGCGATAGATAAGATCTATTACCGCAGGCAGAACTGCCGCCGTGAGACGAGGTTTGAAGACCTCGACTTCGATATCGTCCGCGACATAGTGTACGATCCTTCCGACGGCGCGACCTGCCGCCTCGACGTCTGCCGCCTGCGCGGAACGGGCAGCCTGCCCGTGATCTTCTATATCCACGGCGGCGGGTTCGAAGCGGGCGACAAGCACTGCCGCGCCGCGCTTGCAAGGTGGTTCGCCGCTCTCGGCTACGCGGTGGTCAACGTAAACTACGGGCCGGCGCCGCGATACAGGTTTCCCGCCCAGCACGTTCAGCTGTGCGCCGCCCTCGGCTGGGTGCAAGGCAATGCCGCAAAGTACGGCTTCGATCTTTCGAGGGTGATTTGCGGCGGCGACAGCGCGGGCGCGTACTATGCCGCCGCCCTCGCATGCATTGCGGATAACGGGGAGCTGCAGTCCCGCCTCGGCGCGTCGCCTTGTATAAAGTTCGGCGCGATGCTGCTCAATTGCGGCGTCTACGACATGGTAAAGCTCGCGCGCAGCAAAATGATATTCAGGCTGGGCAAATATGTCTTCCGCGATGTAACGGGCATACCGCACGAAGAGGAGGGAACTTACGAATGGCGCGAACTTCTCGACATCCCGCGGCTCGTCACGCCGCGCTTTCCGCAGTCCTTCGTGACCTGTTCCCGCCGCGACACGCTGTGCCGCGGGCAGACGGAGTCTTTGCTGCCCGCGCTCGAAAAAAGCGGCGTGCCCGCCGAGGTGTTCTGCGCAACCGGCCCGAGCGACGACCACTGCTTTTCCCTGATGTGGAGGGGCGCCTCCGCCCGCCGCAACAACGGGCTGCTCGCCGATTTTCTGCGCCGCTTTGCCGCGGGCGGAAAGCTGTGCGGCATGAGGAAATTACAATAGTATACATAAAGTGCACATATACAATATATTATGGTTGTAAAAAATTTACAAAACAAAATATCGGTAAAATCCTTGACTTATGCGCAAACTGTTGATATAATCAATGCGTAAAGTCAAAGCGCGCCGCAACTGACGAATAGCGGAATCACCGCATGGAACGGCGCGCCGCAGGTTTTGTCGTTCGTCTGGGCAGTCTTCCATACCGCAAGGTATCGGCTTGCCCTTTTTTTGACCTTAATTTTGCCTTTGAGGAGAGGTATGCAGGGAAGAATCCATTCCTTCGAAAGTTTCGGCACGGTCGACGGCCCGGGGATACGCTATGTGATATTCATGCAGGGCTGTCCGCTCAGGTGCAAATACTGCCACAATCCCGACAGCTGGGACGCGCGCGGCGGCAGCGAATATTCCGCCGAAGAGGTGGCAAGGAGCGCGCTGCGCTACAAAAACTACTGGCGCGGTGGCGGCGGGGTGACCGTATCGGGCGGCGAACCGCTGCTGCAGATCGACTTCGTTACCGAACTTTTTTGCCTGCTGAAAGCGAACGGCGTGCATACCGCCGTCGACACGTCGGGAATTACCTTCGACCCCGCAAGCGAAAAGAGCCTGCAAAAGCACGCAAAACTTCTGGAATATGCCGACCTGTTCCTTCTCGACATCAAGCACATAGACAGCGAGGGGTGCAGGCAGCTCACCGGCTCGGGCAACGAAAACGAGCTGGCGTTTGCAAGGTACCTTTCGGATAACGGCAAGGATATATGGATAAGGCAGGTGCTCGTCCCCGGCATAACCGACGGCGAGCAATACCTCGAACGTACCCGCGCCTTTATCGACACGCTTGAAACGGTGCGCAGGGTAGAGGTGCTGCCCTACCACACCATGGGCGAGGTAAAGTATAAAAACCTCGGCATACCATATCCCCTCGCGGGCGTAAAGCCGCCGGAGGAAAGTTCGGTAAAACTTGCTGAATCCATACTCGGGGCAAACTGAAAATTTGTATTTGCCCCGCACATATGTGCCGTTCAACGGCATTAAAGGTAAGTTATATGCAAAAAATATTTTCAGATCCCGGCGTGTGCCTCGTCGAAATAGGCGGTTCGGCGTGCGCCGGCTGTCATCAGCTGATGCCGTCTGCAAGGGAGGCGGCAAACAAGGCAGGCATACCCTTTTACTACTTCGATGCAGAGGAGGCGGGCGAACTTATCGGGCGCTGGAACGTCGCCTCGGTCCCTTCGCTCTTCCTCGTCGAAGGCGGCGTGCCGTTTGCCGAAGCGCACGGCTATCAGCCGCAGGAAATACTTGAAATCTGGACAGAATATAAATTACAGGAGCACAGAGATGGCAAATGAAAAGATGCGCCCCGAATGGGAGGGCTTCGTTCCCGGCAGGTGGAACGACGACGAGGTAAACGTCCGCGACTTTATTCAACGCAACTACACCCCTTACGAGGGCGACGGCAGCTTCCTTGCACCCGCTACCGGGGCAACGAAGAAGCTGTGGAACGATATCATGGAACTCTCCGCCGAGGAGCGCAAGGCGGGCGGCGTGCTCAAGGCGGACACGGCAGTCGTGTCCACGCTCACCTCGCACGGCCCCGGCTATATAGACAAGGACCTCGAAAAGATAGTGGGATTGCAGACCGACGAGCCCTTCAAGCGCTCGCTGCAGCCCTTCGGCGGCATAAAGATGGCCGAACAGGCGCTCAACATGTACGGCTACCAGATCGCGCCCGAGACCAAGGAGATCTTCACAAAGTACCGCAAGACGCACAACGACGGCGTCTACGACGTATATACCCCCGAAATGCGCCTTGCCCGCCGCGCGCACATCCTCACCGGCCTGCCCGACACCTACGGCAGGGGCAGGATAGTGGGCGACTACCGCCGCGTGGCGCTCTACGGCACCGACTATCTCGTCGCCTGCAAGGAGCGCGACAAGGCCAACATCGACGGCGACATGACGCCCGACAAGGTGCGCGATCGCGAGGAGCTCGCCGACCAGATTAAGGCGCTCAAAAACCTTGCAAAGATGGCGGCGTCGTACGGCAAGGACATAACCCGCCCCGCTGCCAATGCCGAAGAGGCGGTGCAGTGGCTGTATTTCGGCTACCTCGGCGCGGTAAAGGAACAGAACGGCGCGGCAATGTCGATCGGCCGCAACTCCACCTTCCTCGACATCTATATCGAGCGCGACTTAAAGCGCGGCGCCATCACCGAGGAACAGGCGCAGGAGATAATCGACCAGTTCATAATGAAGCTGCGCATAGTAAAGTTCATGCGAATCAAGGAATATAACGAGCTGTTCTCGGGCGATCCCACGTGGGTGACCGAATCCATAGGCGGCATGGGCGTGGACGGCAGGACGCTTGTGACCAAAAACTCCTTCCGCGTGCTGCACACGCTCGAAAACCTCGGCCCCGCGCCCGAACCCAACCTCACGGTGCTGTGGTCGACAAGGCTGCCCGCAAACTTCAAAAGGTACTGCGCCGAAATTTCCATCAAGACCTCGGCGATACAGTACGAAAACGACGACCTTATGCGCCCCGAAATGGGCGACGACTATTGCATCGCCTGCTGCGTAAGCTGCATGCGCGTCGGCAAGGACATGCAGTTCTTCGGCGCCCGCGCCAATCTTGCAAAGTGCCTTCTGTACGCGCTCAACGGCGGCACCGACGAGCTGCTTAAAGACAGGGTCACGGGCAAACCCCTTCAGGTTTCGCCCAGGTTCATGCCTGTGCTCGGCGACGGCCCGCTCGACTTCGACGACGTGATGGCAAAGTACGAACAGATGATGGACTGGCTCGCGGGGCTGTACGTAAACACCCTCAACGTCATCCACTACATGCACGATAAGTACTGCTACGAGGCGCTTGAGATGGCGCTGCACGACACCGACGTGCGCAGGTTCTTCGCCACGGGCGTTGCAGGCCTCTCGTGCGCGGCCGATTCGCTTTCGGCGATAAAGTATGCAAAGGTCTATCCCATACGCAACGAAGAGGGCATAATCACCGACTTCAAAATAGAGGGCGACTACCCCAAGTACGGCAACAACGACGACCGCGTCGACCGGCTTGCCGTGTGGCTGGTGAGGACGTTCATGACCAAGATAAAGAGCCACACCACTTACAGGCAGAGCGTGCCCACAATGTCGGTGCTCACCATAACTTCCAACGTAGTCTACGGCAAGAACACGGGCAACACGCCCGACGGCAGAAGGGCGGGCCAGCCCCTCGCCCCCGGCGCCAACCCCATGCACGGCAGGGATAAGAACGGCGCGCTCGCCTCGCTCGAATCGGTGGCAAAGCTGCCCTACGAATACTCGCGCGACGGCATATCCAACACATTCTCGGTGACGCCCGGCTCGCTCGGCAAAAACTGAACCTAACCGCCGCGCCGCGGCAAAAAAATAAATAAAAAGGAGTACAATCATGGCAGATAAGTCTGAAAGGGTAGACAACCTCGTAAACATGATCGACGGCTATGTCGAAGACGGCGGTCATCACCTCAACGTAAACGTATTCAACCGCGATACTTTGCTCGACGCCCAGGCGCATCCCGAAAAGTATCCCCAGCTCACCGTAAGGGTGTCAGGCTATGCGGTAAACTTCAATAAGCTCACCAAAGAGCAGCAGGACGACGTGATCTCGAGAACCATTCACGAAAAACTCTGATCTCCGTCGCATAACAAAGCCGCCGCGGCATTGCCGCGGCGGCTTTCGCTTGATTTTTAAGTTTTCAACTTTACTCAGTCCTCAAGTCCGAGCAGATAGTCTGCGGTAACTCCGAAGAATTTAGCAAATGTTATCACTGCCGTGGCGGAGGGCACGCGAAGCGCCTTCTCCCAAAATGTTATAGAGCTGCGCGGTATCCCGGTTTGCCTTGAAAGCTCGCGTTGGGTAAGTCCTTTTTCTTCTCGCAGCTCTTTAAGTCGTTCAGCAAATATTTCCATGGTTATGCCGCCAGATTTCAGTCCTCAAGCCCGAGCAGATAGTCTGCGGTAACTCCGAAGAATTTAGCAAGGGTAACTATGGCTGTGCCGTTGGGCACCCGTTTGGCATTTTCCCACAGGTTTATGGCGGATTGCGTTAGCCCGGTAGCTTTTGCCAGCTCCCGCTGCGACAGTTCTTTGCCCGCCCGCAGCTCCTTCAACCGTTCAGCAAATATTTCCATGATTCAACATTATCACAAATGTCTTCAAAATACTTGACTGAATACATTTGTCTTCGATATAATGTATTACGGAATAAAAATATGCGTAGGAGCAATCTATGAAAAAGTCTGCAATCGATCAATTATTCGAATGGGTGTTGGCTGAAGATTACGGTTTCCATACAACGTGCGAACGCGACAGGCTGCTCATGCGTTTGAGTGAGCTTTCCGCCGTACTTTCGGGCACTCTCGGGGAAGGGTCGCGCAAACAACTCGATGAATTTTGCCTTGCCTACGACGGGCTTGTGGCAGAGGAGGGGGAAATTTATTTCACAATAGGGCTCAGGCTCGGCTTAAAGCTAGCTGCCGAATGCCTGAATTAAAAATCCGCGGCGCAAAATGCGCACGCGGTCGTCGGCTGTTCCGCCGTCACTGTTCACTGCTGAGTTTTGCGCCGCACTTATCGCAGAATGCGCCCGCCCTTACATTCCTGCCGCAGGCGGGGCAGGTCACGTACAGCGGCTTGCCGCAGTGGCGGCAGAATTCTGCGCCGTCGTCGTTCGGCTGTCCGCAGAAGGGGCAGGCGTCTTCGTTGTTTGCCCGCGCTGCGCCCGCGATTGCACTGACAGCAGGCGCTATCTCCTCACCGGTCTCGTTTATCACCGGCACGGCTTCGTTCTTTATATATGCCGTCAGCTCGCGTCGGAATGCGGTTACGGTGATCATCATGCCTACGCCCAGTGCCGGCAACCCTATTATCATCAGCCAGAATAGTTGCGGCGTATCGCCTTCGTTTGTGGAGATGATCATATCGGCAAACCCTGTGGCGGTACATGCCAAACCGGCGGCTATCACTATCGGGCCGATTATCTTTAATATAAACTTTGTCCGCTCGTGTTTTTTGTTCATGCGTACCTCCCGTAACATTATTATAAGTTACGGGAGGTCATTTGTCAACCTTGATTTTTAACTCTGCCAACGTCCACGTTGTCGCGTCCGCGGTCGCGCAGGCTCTTCACGGGGTGTTCGCCGTCCTGATAGCGGTAGTCGCTGCCCCATGTCTTTATCGCCTTTTCTATTACGAGGTGCGAAGGCGATTTTGCGCCGTCCTGCAAAAACTCCTTCTGGAAACCGAAATAGCGGTAGTCGTCGGGCAGTTTGTTCAGCTCGGAATATCCCTCGTCCTTCATGGTAAGGGTAACAGTGTCGTGCAGCACCTGCCTTATATATTCCTTATTCGAGCCGAGCCTGAGCAGTTCGGGGAACTCACCGTCGCACCCGAGCACCTGCTCAAAGGACTTGTGTTCGTACTTTTTCAGCATGGCGGCGGCAAGTTTCAGGTGGCATACCTCCATGCGGAAGTGCTCGCCCCATATGCGCTTTAAGTTGGCGTCGCTCTCGTCCTCGAAGCCCGAATAATACAGCCAGCACTCGGTGTATTCGTGCAGCAGCCACATCTCCAGCCATGTCTGGTTGGGGTCTTTCAGACTCTCGTACTGCGTTACGTGTGCCTCTTCTATCATGCCTATCTCGGCATACAGCCTGCGCCCGAGGTCGTTTTTGTACCACTGAGCGATGTTCATGTAATAGTTCATCGTCTGCTGTTCGGCGGCGGTTATAGTGTTCACCGCAAGTTTGCTGTAAAGGTCGGCGGTGGCGCAGTCTATGTGCGGCTTCAGCTCGTCGGCGGGATAGCGATGCTCGGCAACGGTGGGGCGGCCGGGCATTATCTCGGTGAACCTGCCCACCAGCATGTCCGCGTCTGTGCCCTTGTCCATCTTCAAAAGGTTTGCGTAGCGGTAGAGGTGGTCAAAGTCCTCCAAAAGCGCAAAGTTCAGCGCCTTGATATTGTTCTCGTCCTTTTCGTGCTTTGCAAGGCAGGCTGTAAGGTCGATCGCCAGCTGCTCGTAAGCTATCGTCGTTTCAAGAATGCTTTCGTTTATCGGTTTAAGGCAGCTTATCCTCTTTTGCTGCTGCTGTTCCTGCCTGCGCACCACGGCAAGCGCCTGCTTTATTTCGGGTATGTCGCAGTGGCGGGCAAACTGATGCATGAACCACGCCGATTCGAACTCCGTGCCGTTCATGAGGATGACCCTCGTCTTCGAATAGGGCGAGGTCTTGTCCTTGTTGTAGCTCTTCGGGTACATCTTTTTCAGCGGTATAAAGTTGTTGTCGAGCGATCTGCTCCTCTCTTTGAAAGGGTTCATATCTTTACCTCCGCATAAGTTTTTGCCCGCAAATCGCCCTTTTAACCGCTTGCAGGCCTATTAATTTAGTCCGTAAGCCCGAGCAGGTAGTCCGCAGAAACGCCCGAAAATTTGCAGATAAGGCACAGTGTGTCTGTCGAAGGTACGCTCCGTCCGTATTTATAGTCGGTTATGAACTGCTTTGTAACGTTAGCCGCCGCGGCAAGCCTGCTCTGCTTTACGCCCGAATATTTCAGGCATTCTGTAAAACGTTCTTTGAATTTCGTTATGTTGGCCATAACATAAATATATTCAGCCGGTACGTTATTACTTGACAAGTACGTTAATGAAGTCGAATTTGAATGGCAAATCAAAAGCTGATAAATTAGTTTATGTAATGTTATATTTGCATAAACTTGCTTAAAATGTATATTTTTACATAGTTTTATATTCAAAATAGCCATAAAAAAGCCCCGCGGCGGTACGCCGCGGGGCTGCAGTTTTGCGTTATTTATATATAATGTTACAGATGTATCGCGCATACAATGCGGCGATATTTTTGCCGGTCACGCGCTCTATCCCGCCGAAAAAGGCGTTGGAGTTCACCTCGCACAGCGCGGGGCCGTCGCCTTCCAGCACGTCTATGCCGCAGTAGTCGAGCCCGAGCAGCCCGGCCGCGCGTTCGCATATGTGCATGACTTCATCCGAAAGTTGCACTGCGCTGCCCTTTCCGCCCAGCTCTATGTTCGAGCGGAAGTCGCCGTCGTTTTCCCGCTCCATCGCCGCCACGCACCTGCCGCCTATGACTATCGCGCGTATGTCGCGTCCCGCGCTCTTTGCCATGAACTGCTGGAACAGGTGCGGCGTGAGTTTCAGCCTCTCGGCAAGCGCTTCAAGCTGCGCCCTGTCCTTTGCAAGGTGCACACCCCTGCCAAGCGAACCGTAGCTCTCCTTCACCACCACGGGATAGCCCAGCCTTTGTTCTATAAAGTCGAGCATGGCGGCGGAGGGGTGCGCGTCCGCGTCGTAACACAGCGGCGCGGGGATAGTCTCGGGCACGGGTATGCCGCTGCCTGCAAGCGCTATGAATGTGGTCATCTTGTCGTCGCACGCCTCAACGGCGGAATGGCTGTTGAAAAGCCGCATGCCCGCGCGCTCCAGCATTGAAGAGAGGTACTTGTCCTTATCCAGGTACACGCAGCAGTCGTAACCCGTAAGCGGGCTTACCACGTTTCCGCCGCCGTCAATCAGCGCGCGGCCGCCGTTTCTTAGTATGTCGGCGCCTACCCCCAGCTTGCAGAATTCCTCTTTAAGCCTGTAAGACTGGTTCAGTGAGTGCGCAAGGGTTGAATAGGCGTTTATTATTATGGCTATGCTCTTCATTTTTTTGCGTTCAGCGTGAAGTCCAGCACGTCGCACGCGCCCTCGCCGTTGTATGTCAGCTCCAGCGAATGCACGCCGTCTGAAAGCGAGCACGCGGCGGAAAATTCCGTCCAGCTGTCCTCTTTGTGTATGGGTATCTTTGCAAAGGGCTCTTCCGCGCCGTCGGCAAACATCTCTATGGCGCCCTCGCCGCCGCGCACGGTGGCGGAAACGCTTTCAAGGCTCTTTACGTCGAAGTACCTGAACACGGCAACACCGCCGCGGCGCATGTTCTGTATGAACTGCCTGCCGTCCTCCATGGTTATGCAGGGGTGTTCGGAATATCTCCACCTGTGCGCAGGCCCGTAGGCGCACTTGCACGCGCCCGCGGCGCTCCGCAGGTTGCACGCAATGTAGGCGGGATAGGTGCCGCTGCCTTCGAGCGGCCCGCCGTTCAGCCCGCAGCTCGTCATTTCCGCCTGCGCGATCTTTCCGTCGGGCGCTATGGTTATCCTCTCGGCGCAGCCCTGCCTCGTCTGTTCGTTCTTGTTGGTCTGCCTGTGGTAAAAGATGTATGCCTGTCCGCCGATGAACTCCATCGAGCCGTGGTTGTTTCCCCAGTATGTCTTTGCGGCCGCGGGGTCTCTCCCCACGCCGAAGTCGCCGTTGGAAATTATCACCCCGCCGTAGCTGAACGGCCCGAGAGGAGTTTTTGCCGTGGCGTAGGCAAGCTCGTGGCTGTTTATCGTGGAATAAATAAAGTAATACCTGCCCCCCGCTTTGCGCATGGAAGAGGCCTCGTAAAATTCATGACCCTCGAACCCCGTGCCCGCGGAATTTGCGCACCCCGGCACGCCCGGCTGCGGCTCACCGTCTATCGTGAGCATGTCGCCTTTCAGCTTCATCGCCTGCCCGCCGCAGCTCTTCACGTTTTTCAGCCCCTTCAGTTTCAGTCCGAATTTTATAAGCCCGCGCGGCGAAAATCCCGAATATAGGTAGGTTACGCCGTCGTCGTCGGTGAATACAGCGGGGTCGAAGCACATCACGTCGCCGCGCGCTTTGCCGTACGGCCTGCCGTCGGAGTGCCGCACGCAGCCTATTATCTCGAACGGGCCGTCGGGCATCGCGCTCTTTGCCACGCATATCCTGTTTTCGAAGCCGAAGCAGAAATAAAGGTAGTAGTTGCCGTCGGCGCCGCGCGTACAGTCGGGCGCCCACATGCACTTAAAGCCGCTTCTGTTGAATTTGTTTTTGCGCGGCAGCGCCGTCTTTTTGCAGCTCCATGCCGAAAGGTCGTTTAAGGGTGCAGACCACACCTCGTAGTCGCCCGCGCAGAACCTGCCGGAGCCGAATTTATCCTGGCTGCAATACACATACAGCCTGTCGCCGAACACGTGCGGTTCGCCGTCGGGGAAGAATTTGCCTTCGGGAAGATACGGGTTAAACGCCTGTGAATTCATATAGCAATACCTTGCGTCGTCAAAAGTTATATCAGTTCAGTTTAATCTTTGCCGCCCCGCCCACAAGTTCCAGCGCAAACACCTTTTTGCCGTTCGATTCAAGGTTCTTGAATACCGAACTGGGGTTGCTGTAACCGTAAAGTTTGGGGTTGAAGTCGTTTTCTTTTCGGTAGATCTCGTTCATGAACGCGGCAAAATGCATCCATCCGTCCAGGCCTGCGTTCTGCTGCAATATGTTCTTCGCCGCAGCTATCAGCCGCTGCCGTTTTGCCGCCTCGCCGTCCTCGGCGGGGTGTTCTGCGGCCTTGCCCTTTGCCTTTTTGGCGGGCTTTTGCTGCTTGCTGCCTGAAGCTGCGAGCAGTTCGTCTATGGGTATGAACCTGTCGCATGCCAGCCTGAACGAGGTAGGCGTCTTCTTTTCGCCCGCGCCTATAACTATCATATTGTCGTTGCGGAAGCGCATGGCAAGGTTGGTAAAGTCGCTGTCGCTCGTGGCAAGGCAGAAGCAGTCCACCTTGCCCTGATACAGTATGTCCATCGCGTCGATTATCATCTTGGAATCGGTCGCGTTCTTGCCCTTGGTAAAGGCCACCTGCTGGATCTGCTCTATCGAATAATCCAGAAGCGCCTGCTTCCAGCCGTTGGCCTTGCGATTGGTGAAGTCGCCGTAAAGCCTGCGGTAGGTCACCTTGCCGTATTGGCTCAGCTCGTCTAATATTATGGAAAAGTAGTCGCTCGAAATGTTGTCGGAATCGATGAGCAGAGCGATTATCCTGTCCTTTATCTCCATAAACACCCCCGTGATTTTTTGCCTATATGATTTTATCATACATTTTATAAATTGGCAATTACTTCCGTATAAATTTTCCGCCCGCTCCGCATAAGGTTGACGGGCGGCGGCCGGCGGTGTATAATTGAATAGCCCGACCGCATATAGCGCGCAAAGCATACCGGGCAAAGGTCTTGCATGAAAAAAAAGATACTTATGATAGCCACGGGCGGCACCATCGCCTCCAAGGAGACAAGCGAGGGGCTTGCCCCCGCCATATCCCCTAACGAACTGCTCGCGTGCGTGCCCGAAGTGGCGGAGGCCTGCGACGTGGAGACCGTCCGGCCCTTCAACCTCGACAGCACCAACGTCTATGCCCCGCACTGGCTTGAAATAGCTTCGATCGTCGAGCGCAACTATGCCGCCTACGACGGTTTCGTCGTGACTCACGGCACCGACACGATGGCTTACACCGCCGCGGCGCTCTCATATCTCATTCAGAACAGCGCAAAGCCCGTGGTGCTCACGGGTTCGCAGCGCTCAGTCTACTCGCGCGATACCGACGCCCGCCGCAACCTTTCCGACGCGTTTTTATACTGCGCCGACAGTTCCGCCTACGGGGTGAGGATAGTATTCGACGGCAGCGTCATTCTCGGCACGCGCGCAAAAAAGACGCGCACCCGCAGCTTCAATGCCTTTTCCAGCATAGATTTTCCCGCAGTAGCCGTGATGCGCGACGGCAGGCCGCTGCGCTATGTCAGCGGTTCCCGCCCCTCGGGCGAACCGAAGTTCTGGCACAAGCTCGACCGCAACGTGTTCGTGCTCAAAATGATCCCCGGCCTGCGCGCCGATATATTCGACTATCTCTGCCGCAGCTGCGACGGGCTGGTGATCGAATCGTTCGGTGCGGGCGGGCTGCCCGACTACGAAGACGGCGCCTTTTTCAAGGGTCTGGCGCGCTTTCTGGCGCTCGGCAAGACGGCCGTGCTCACCACACAGGCCGAACACGAGGGCAGCTCTATGGATAAGTATGCCGTCGGCAGAAAGCTCCGCTCGTGCGGCAGGGTGATAGAGGCGGGCTGCATGACGCTCGAAGCCGCCGTCACAAAGCTGATGTGGGTGCTCGCGCTGGCAAGGGGAGAGGAGGCCGAAAAGCTCTTTTACACGCCCGTGGAATACGACATTTTCTGATCGGGCGGCACATATGCCGCAATCAGCTGTATAAAATGCAGACGACACGGCTATGGCGCGCAGGGTTTGGCTCGCCGCAGCCGTGCCGTATTTTTTTGCCTCATGCGATGAAAAATTTTTACATTGTGCGCGCCGTATTTGCATTGTGCGCATTTTCTATAAAGTTATTTTTCGAGGTTGACAACGGCGGATTTTTTTATATAATTTGGTGTTGTCGTTTGGGCGTAAGGGGTAAAAATGCGTGTTCCGGGCAAGCCTGAAGGCTGCCGCGTCCGCACGCACGGAAATGCGGAGAAAGGGAATATTATGTTCAACATTTTTATGACGGCCGTCAATGCCGTTATCCCCATCGTGGCGCTCATTGCGCTCGGCTATGTGTTAAGGCGCATAAAGTTCATAAACAAGAACTTTGTAAGCGTCGGCAACAAGTTTGTGTTCGATGTCTGCCTGCCCTGCATGTTGTTTATCAACATCTACAACATCGATGACCTTTCGCGGATAAATTGGGGGCTTGTGGTATTTTCCGTCGCCGCCATATTCGTGCTCTTCGGCCTGGGATATGTGGTCACTATACTGACCACAAAAAATTCCCGCCGCCGCGGGCCTCTGTTTCAGTGCACATTTCTTAGCAATTTTGCAATAATCGGCATTTCGCTTGCAGAGGCGCTTGCGGGGACCGACCCTGCAAACGTGCAGACGGTGAACGGAGTTGTGGCAATGATCCAGGCGTTCACCGTTCCTCTGTTCAATATACTTGCGGTAATATCCCTTTCGGTATTCCGCTCCGGCAGGGAGAGGGAGGGTGAGCGGCAGCTCCCCGCGGACGAAAACGGCATGGCGGTGCTGCCTGAACGGCAGCCTTCGGTATTAAGGCGCATAGTGCTCAACATCGTCAAAAATCCCATGATAATCGGCATAGTTGCAGGCCTCGTTTTCCTCGGCCTGCGCGCCGCCGAGGGCGCCGTGTTCGGCGAAGTCACCTTTACCGTAAAGGAAGACCTCTCGTTTATCTATATCATTCTCGACGACCTCCGGGTCATCGCCACGCCGCTCGCGCTCGTCGTGCTCGGCGGGCAGTTCGAATTCTCCGCCGTAAGGGGAATGACCAAGGAGATAATAGTGGGTACCGTCTTCCGCGTGGTAATAGCTCCCGTGCTCTGCGTGGGTGTTGCGGTACTGCTCGGCACTTATACCGATCTTGTAAATTTCGGGCAGACGGAATATCCCGCTCTCATAACGTTGTTCGGTACGCCCGTGGCTGTTTCAAGCGCGATAATGGCGGAATCCATAGGCGACAACGACGAACAGCTTGCCGGCCAGCTTGTTGTGTGGACGAGCGTCGCCTCGGTATTTTCGCTGTTCGCCATGGTGTTTGCCCTGATGTCTATGGGGCTGCTATATGTATAGCGCGCAGCAATAAAAGCTGATGCCGCACGCCCGCAGATCGCGGGCGTGCGGCTGTTTCTTTCAGCATATCTCTGCGCGCATGCGTTTAAGGGCATTCTTTTCCAGGCGCGAGACCTGCGCCTGCGATATCCCCACCTGCCCCGATATCTCCGTCTGAGTCTTGCCCTCGAAGTATCTCAGGTAAAGTATGCGCTTTTCGCGCTCGTCCAGCTTCTGCATCGCCTCATACAGCGCGGCCTTCTCCGTCCACGCCTCGTCGTTGTTCTTTTCGTCGAAGATCTGGTCCATCAGCAGCAGCGTGTCGCCCGCCTTGTTGTACACCGGGTCGTACAGCGAAACGGGGTCGGATATGGCGTCAAGCGCGTACGCCACTTCCGATACGGCGATGTTCATCTGTTTTGCTATCCTGTCGTAAGTAACGGTGTCTTCGGTCTCCTCCAGCTCCTCGCGCACTTTGAGTATGCGGTAGGCCGTGTCGCGTATCGAGCGCGAAACCCTGAGCGAATTGCCGTCGCGCAGATAGCGCTTTATCTCGCCGAGTATCATGGGCACGGCGTAGGTGGAAAACTTCACTCCGACCGAGACGTCGAAGTTATCTATCGCCTTTATCAGTCCCACGCAGCCGGCCTGGAATACGTCGTCGGCGTTGGCGTTCTTCGCCCAGAACCTCTTTACCAGCGAAAGCACGAGTCGCATGTTGCCCACGATGAACTTTTCGCGCGCCTCGCCGTCGCCCGCTTTGAGCTTCAACATCAGCTCGGTCTGTTCCTTTGCCGTAAGCAGCGGCAGTCCCGAGGTGTTCACCCCGCAAATATTGACTTTCTGAAGCATATGCCCCTCCTATGTAAGCCGTGCCGTATGCTAAGTATGCGCACCCTGCGGTTTTTTATGCATGCACGCCTTGACAACCTGCGAAATATTATGTATAATAGCCGCGTCACGGGACGACTTCATATTTTGTTTGCGGCATATATGCCGTTCAATTTGGGCGTGAGCCTTATCCGGGCAAATTATTTGCCGTTTGCGCGCAGCCCTTTCTGCCGCCGGAGCAGAAAAAGCCGCGCGGGCGTATCCGCTCATGTTTTTCCGTCAATAAAAATTAGGCAAAAAAACTTGCAAATACCCTTTGCAATCGGCTTGTTTTATGCTATAATATGTTCGTAATCGTGCATGCGCGTGTTTTTGAATGCGGCAGCGGTTAAAAGGTAACGGAGGTAAGGTTAAATGTTGACTGCCGATATAATTGTGCTCGCAGGGTCGCTGCTGTTTGCGTTGATCGGCCTGATAGTCGGCTTCGGCAAGGGACTCAAATTTTTCACTGGCGGCATATTCGGAGTAATAATTTCGATATTCGTGTGCTACGTGATCTACGGTCTGGTGCTCGACTGGGATTTCGTGCGCAACCTTCTCGACAGGTTCAACGAATGGCTGCAGGGGCAGGGCAGCGTGGGCACCTTCTTTGCGGATATCCATATCGACAGGATAGTGCTTGCTGTGGTCCTGTTCGTCATAGTGCAGATAATCAGGGTCATAATCGTAAAGATAATCAAGGGCATAGTCGAAATAAACATGCTCGGATTCAAGATAATCAACAGGATCCTGGGCATGGCTTTCATGTTCGCCGTGGCGCTCGCCATACTTCTCGTGGTGTTCCAGATAGTAGCGTGGGTGGGCGGAGACACGGCCGCAAACTTTGCCGCCAAACTCGACGGCAGCGTGTTCAGGCTGGATGCCCTGTTCGAAAACAATCCCCTCAGATCTGTGTTCGGCGGCTGAACTGCCGCGGGCGGCGCGCAGGCGCCGCCTTTTTTTGTAACGCAAACGCTGTCCGCGGCATATAATATAAAAGCGCCGCGCGCGGCGGCGCGGGGGAGGTGTGCCTTGGAATTTACTTTTAACGAGCTCAGGCAGATGGATGTGGTGAGCGTCAGCGACGGCAAAAACCTCGGCAGGGTGTGCGATATTGCCTTCGAATTTCCCGAAGGCAAACTGCGCGGACTGTTCGTCACGGGCGGCAAGGGCTTCCGCTTTGCAAGGCAGGAGCAGTTTATCCCGCTGGCATCGATAGTAAAGATAGGCGAGGATGTAATAATAACGGGCGAGTGCGCCCCGCGCGAACCGCCCTGCCGCAAGCCCCGCCCGTGTAAGGCGGAGCTGTGTTCGCACGCTCCGAAAGACAGGCGCAGTTACGACGAGTATGAATGACGTGCGCGCCCGCGGCATGCCGCGGGCGCGCACGTTTCAGAATATGTTCTCCAGCTTTATCATGTAGTTGCCGGGCACCGACTTTGCCATCTGCATCACTATTTCCAGGTTGGCAAGCGCGTCGGGGTAACTCTCCGTGTAAAGGCAGGCGAACGCCTCGTTCAGGCGGTAGTCCACATAGGAGATGTCGTTGTGCGGGATAAATACGTGCAATTTGCTGCGCTTGTCCTCCCACAGCGCGCGCACGGCGCGCGCATCCTCCTGCGTGGCGGTCTCGCTCTCCGTCTTTTCGTACAGCTCTTCCACCGCGTCGTAAAAGTCGGCAAATTCTCCGCCCACATAGTTTTCCACGAACACAAAGAAGGTTATGCAGGCGGCCAGCACCGCTGCCGTGAGTATTACGGACTTCACCATTTCGCCGTGCCCTCCGCGTGCAGTATTTCATAAGGTTTTCCGCGTCGCTGCAGGTATATCCTGCCGTTCCCGTCCACCGTCATTACGAGCACCTTTTTCACCTTCGTGTTGCGCGATTCGAGTATCCTGTCAAGTTTTTCGCGCGTAAGTTTACTCATTTCAAGATTGTGTGCGTTTATCTTTCCGCTGTCTATTATGGTGACGGCAAGCGACGTGTTTTTCTCCTCCTTGCCCAGCGCCGAAAAGCCGCCGTTGGCTTCGTAAAGCCCGTAATATACGTCGTCGAGGTTGAAGTAACCCGCCGCGCGCATGCTCTCTATCAGGTCGCACACGTCAAGATTGTTCTTTTTAAGCTGATATTCGTCTATGCCCTGCTTTGTTATGACCAGCGAAGGCCGTCCGCTCACCAGCGTCTTGAACGGCTTTACGCACAAGTTTAGCAGCCAGACTATCTGATGCAGTATGAACATCGCGGCAATGGATATTATGCCGTACATCAGCGGAACGGAGGTGTCGGCCATAGGTATGCATGCCAGTTCGGCTATCAGCAGGGTTATCACAAGTTCAAACGGCTGCATTTCGCCTATCTGGCTCTTGCCCATCATCCGCATCACCACGAGCAGGGCAAGGAATATTATCGCCGTCCTCACAAAAATCAGCGCCATGCAATAAGTATCTGCCAAAACGGGCGCAATATTCTTGCCAAAATCCCGCGGCGGTGCTATAATCAATAAAAATGCACAGTCGCGTTAAGTGTTACCGGCGGGGAAACCGGTAAACGAAAGGTAAAACCTGCGGTGCCTGCGCGTCCCACGAGCTTAATTCAGGGCGCAAGTTTTTGCGCTCTTTTGTTTTTGGCAAGGGCGCCGCACGGCCTTTACGGCTGTCGGGGTCTTTTTTATGTTTGAAATTTCGCCGGCTGAAAAAATCGTTAACATGCGCCCTGCGGGCATGAAGTTCGGCACGGAACGCACCCGCGCCCTGCTCGACAAGCTCGGCTCGCCCGACGACCGCCTTGAAATAATCCACGTGGCGGGTACCAACGGCAAGGGCTCCGCATGCGAATATCTCACGCATATCCTGCTTGCGGCGGGCGGGCGCGTCGGCACTTACACCACGCCCGAGGTCTTTTCATTTTACGACCAGTTCCGCATAGACGGCGCCGCGGACAAGGAACTTGCCGACCGCTGTTTAAGGCTCGCCGACGTGGCGGCTGAGGGCATGGCGGACAGGCCCACCGCATACGAACGCCAGACTGCGGCGGCGCTGCTGATGTTTGCGGAGGCGGGCTGCCGCTACGCGGTGGTCGAGTGCTGCATGGGCGGGCTGCTCGATACCACCAACGCCATACACAAAAAGGCGGCGGCGGTGATAACTTCCATATCGCTCGAACATACGGCGTATCTCGGCGATACTTTGTTGCAGATAGCTGAGCACAAGGCGGGCATAATAAGGGACTGCCCGGCCGTAATATCTGCCTGCGTCCCGCAGGAAGTCCGCCCTATATTCTACGCCCGCGGCGCGCGGCTTTCGCTGCCCGTCGGCGATATCGAAGAGGGCGAAGACGGCACCTCTTTTACCTGCGGCGGCAGGCGTTATTTTACGCATATGCAGGGGTGTATGCAGCCGTATAACGCCGCCGCGGCCATAACGGCGGCAAAGCTGCTCGGCATAGAAGAGGCCGCTGCAGCAGATGGTGTTTCAAAGGCGTACGCGCCCGGCAGGCTGCAAAAGTTCGCTGCCGGCGGCACAGACTACATCCTGGACGGCGCGCACAACCCCGAGAGCTTCATTCCGCTTGCAAGGCTGCTCTCTTCGCGCTATTTCGGCAGGCGCAGGACTGTCGTCTACGGCTGCCTGCGCGACAAGGACATAACTTCCGTCCTCGCTGTGCTTAACGGGTGCGCCGAGCGGATCATAGCCGTCGCGCCGCCCGGTTACAGGGCGATGGATATCGATAAAATACTGAACTGCTGCCGCGCCGCGTTTACAGGCGCGTCTAAGGCGGACGGCGTAAGCGCCGCGTTGGATTCGGCGGACGGCGACGTCGTTGTCGTGTGCGGTTCGTTTACTCTTCTCAAGGAGGCCGAGGAATGGATAGAGAAAAGGCTGTAAAGGCGGTGAGGGATTTCCTTGCCGCATGCGGCGAAGATACAAACCGGGAAGGACTTAAGGATACGCCCGCCCGCGTTGCCGACATGTTTGCCGAACTGCTCTCGGGCAACGGGCAGCGCGCGGAGGAGCACCTTTCAAAGAGCTTTTCCGTGCAGTCGGGCGACATGGTCATAGAAAAGGACATAACTTTTTCGTCCACGTGCGAACATCACCTGATGCCGTTCTTCGGCAGGATGGCGATAGCCTACATCCCGCAGGGCAGGGTGGCGGGGCTTTCAAAGCTCGCGCGCACCGTCGAGGTGTTCGCAAAGCGGCTCCAGCTGCAGGAACAGCTCACAAGCCAGGTGGCGCAGGCGGTATATTCCTGCCTCGGCGCGCGCGGCGCATTCGTCGTGTGCGAGGCCGAACATACCTGCATGACCTGCCGCGGCGTGAAAAAATACGGGTCAAAGACGGTAACGTTCGCTACCGCCGGCGACTTCCCCGAAGAGATGGCGGCCAAGGTGCTCGCCCTGATAAAGTGAGGGCGGTCGCGCGCATATGATAATCGGTAACCGCAATTTTACGGGCGGGACGCACGTGATGGCAATAATCAACCTCACGCCCGACAGCTTCTATTCGCCGAGCAGACACTTGCACGACAGCCTTGCCGCGGCGGAGCGCGCGGTGGAGGAGGGCGCCGAAATTCTCGACCTCGGGCCGCAGTCCACCCGCCCCGGCTATACCGAGGTCCCCGCCTCGGAAGAGATCTCCCGTCTCGTCGGCCCGCTCGGGGAGATCCGCCGCCGCTTCGACGTGCCCATCTCCGTCGATACGTATTTTTCCGAAACGGCGCGCGCCGCGCTCGGCGAGGGCGCCGACATGATAAACGACGTGTGGGGCCTTTCCCGCGATAACGGCATGGCGGAAACGATAGCCGCGCACAACGCCTCCGTCTGCATAATGCACAACGCGCCGTCGCCCCTTTCGGGCGACATATGGGGCGCGATAGAGGGCTTTCTGCAAAATTCCGTCGCGCTCGCTCTGAATGCCGGCATAGCGGCGGACAGGATCTGCCTCGACGGCGGCATAGGCATTGCCTTTGCCAAGAGCCGCGAACAGAACCTTGACCTGCTGCAAAATTACGGCAGGCTGAACGGGCTGGGCTATCCGCTGCTTATGGGCGCGAGCATGAAGTCGCTGTTCGGCGGCGACGTAAACGGCAGGCTGCGTCAGACGCTCGAAGCCACCGCGCTCGCCGTCCGCATGGGCGTGATGTTCGTGCGCGTGCACGATGTGAAAAAAAATTTATCTGTAATAAAGGGTATTGCGGAAGGTAAAAATGGGTAAAGTTATAGTAAAAAAACTTAAAATAAAGACGTGCCACGGTGTGAACGACTTCGAAAAGGTCAAACCCCAGCTCTTTGAATTTTCCGCCGAAGTCGGATGCGACTTCTACGCCGCCGCCCGCGAAGACGATATCTCGCTCACGGTAAGCTACGCAAAGGTCAGCAAGCTCATTACGGCCGTAGCCACCGGGCAGGTGTACGACCTCATCGAAACGCTCGCCTGCCGCTGTGCCGAGGCCATTCTGGATGCCTTTCCGCAGGCGGTATCCGCAAGGGTGCGCGTCGATAAGCCCCACGCCCCCGTAAAGGCAAAGTTCAGCTCCATGGCTGCGGAAGTATTTCTTAAAAGGGAGCGCGTGTTCCTCTCGCTCGGCTCCAGCCTCGGCGATAAGAAGGCATACCTCGACTTCGCGGTAAAGCGCCTCTCCTCGGTGCACGGCATAACGCTGAAAAAAGTATCGTCGTATATCGAAACTCCTCCATACGGCGGCGTGGCAGGCAATACCTTTCTTAATGCCTGCGCCGAAATCGAAACTTACCTTCCTCCGCATGCCCTGCTATGCGAACTGCAGAAGATAGAGCAGGAGGGCGAGCGCACACGCGAACTGCGCTGGGGCGACAGAACGCTGGATATCGACATAATATTTTACGGCAGGCAGATCATATGCGACGATGTGCTCACCGTGCCGCATGCCGACTACGCAAACCGCGCCTTCGTGCTCGCCCCGCTCGCTCAGATAGCGCCGTCGTTCATCTGCCCGTTAAGCGGAAAGACTGTCGCCGCAATGTACGGGGAGCTGTGCGGGGATTGACCGCACGCGCCTGCTTATCTGCGCCCGTTCCCGGTTTTCGGCCGAAAAAATATGTTATTTTCAAGCACACGGCGTTATAAAAATTCAACCGTGTGGCGCGCCTTTGATAATTATGAAAAAAGCGTGCATTTTTGTATGTGCAACCTGCATAAAAATCATCAAAAAATCTATACAAAAACGGTGTGCTGTGTTATAATTTGATTGACTTGGGTGATTTGTGAAAACTGCTGTGCCGGGCACGGCACAGCTAAGATTTCAATTTATGCCGTAAAGTTCTTGCGGCGTTTTTTATTTGTTATGACCGCACATCCGTCTTTCGGAATTTAAGATGAGAATGAGTAAACAAAACACGGCGTGCGCAGGTTAATCAAGTTCAGGAGTGAATTGTTTTGGAAAAGATAGGTATTATTGATTTGGGATCCAACTCGGCAAGGCTGGTAATCGTAAATCTCTTTCAGGACGGCTATTTCATGGTGGTCGACGAACTAAAAGAGAGCGTGCGCCTCGGCCAGGATATGGAACGGGACGGCTTTCTGAAGCCTCAGCGCGTTGCGGAGACGATAAAGACGCTTAAAATGTTCCGCAAGCTGTGCGATGCAAGCGGGGTCAGCCGCATAATCACCGTAGCCACCGAGGCGGTGCGCAAGGCAAAGAACCAGCGCAGCTTTCTCGACGAGATCCAGGCAAACTGCGGCATAAAGATAAAGGTACTCACCGCCGAAGAGGAGGCGACGCTCGTCTACCGCGGCGTTATAAACACCATGGACGTCCCCAAGGGGCTCATCCTCGAAATCGGCGGCGGCTCCACCAAGATAGTTTACTATAACAGGCGCAACATGCTCAACTATGCAACGCTGCCCTTCGGCGCTGTCACGCTCACCGACATGTTCGCGTGCGACGGCAACAAGCCCGAAGACCAGGCAAACCGCATAGAGGAGTTCATGACGGAGCAGCTCGGCGGTGTCGAGTGGCTCAAAGAACTCGATCCCGACGTGCAGATGATAGGCGTGGGCGGCTCCTTCCGCAACCTTTTCAGAATAAACAAAATGGTGCACAAGTATCCGCTCGACACGGTGCACAACTACAATATGTCCACCGAGGATTTCCTGCCCCTGTACGACATGATAAAGGTGCTCGACCTCGACAAAAAGAAGAAGATAAAGGGACTTTCCGCCCAGCGCGCCGACATACTTCCCGCCGCGCTCGCGGTCGTTAAGGCGTTCGTAAGCTATATAGGCGCAACAAATTTCACCATATCGGGTGCAGGCCTGCGCGAGGGCATAATGATAAACCAGGCGCTGCCCTCCACGGTGGAAAAGCCCGTTTCCGACGTGCTCAACTATTCGCTCACCACACTCGTAAAGTGGTACGACTGCGACGAGAAGCACGTTGAACATGTGGTGAATTTAAGCATACAGCTCTTCAAACAGCTGCGCGTGCTCCACAAGTTCCCCCGCCAGTACCTCAAGGTGCTCAAGGTGGCGGCCACCCTGCACGACTGCGGCATGCGCATAAAGTATTACAGTCATCCCCGCCACAGCTGGTACATGATCCTCAACGCCACGCTGTACGGCGTCACCCACAGGGAGATAGTTCTTGCGGCGTTCACCGCCTGCTGCCACAAAAAGGAGGACATCAACCCCCTCGACTGGGCGCGCTTCAAGGACGTCCTGCACGAGGACGACATTGAAATAGTAAAGCGCCTCGGCGTAATGCTGCGCATAGCCGAAAGCCTCGACAGGAGCATGTCGGGCTGCATAAAGGGCATCAACTGCGATATTCTGGGCGACTCCGTAATAATGAAGACGGAGGTGGAGGGCGACGCCACGCTCGAGATACGCGACGCAATGACGGCAGGCGCGGAATTCAGGAAATCTTTCCACAAAAATCTTGAGATCCTGTAAACTGTCCGCAGCCGCATGCGCGGCCGCGGCTGCAAAATGCCGCTGACAAGCGGCATTATTTATATAAGGTTATGCAGTATATTCTTGCAAGCGCCTCCCCGCGCAGAAGGGAGCTGCTTTCACAGGTGCTCGACGATTTCATCGTCGATCCCGCGCGCGGCGGAGAGGAAGTCAACATCTCCATCTTTCCCGAGGATATAGCGTGCGCGCTTGCCGAGCGCAAGTGCGACGAGGTCTTTCACCGCCATTCGGGCAGCACCGTCATCGGCTGCGACACGATAGTGGTGTTCCGCGGCGAGATCCTTGGCAAGCCGAAAGACGCTGCAGACGCCGCGGCTACGCTTAAAATGCTCTCCGGCAAAACTCACTATGTCATAACGGGCGTATGCGTCCGCAACAAATACAGAAAGCTGATAAAATACGACAAGACCGAAGTAAAGTTCAACGTTCTTTCGGAAAGGTTCATAAACGAATATGTCGCGGGCGGCTCTCCGCTCGACAAGGCAGGCAGCTACGGCATACAGGACGGCGGCCTGGTCGATAAGTACTACGGCAGTTACACCAACGTGGTAGGGCTGCCGGTGGCGCTCGTGCGCGACATGCTCAGGGAAATTCAGGACTTATGATAAAACTTGCGATAGACTTGGGTTCATGGGTAACCAAAATATATAAATCAGGCTGCGGCGTGGTGCTGGCCGAACCTACCTGCGCCGCCGTGGAGCAGCTCCCCGGCGAGGGCGGCTACAATGTAAAATTTCTCGGCGAAAAGGCGCGCGCCCTCTCCGGCAGGGCGGCTCAGAACACGCGCATCGTCAACCCGGTGGTCGACGGCGACATCGTTCACGCGGGGATAGTTGCCGATCTTCTGCGTTATTTCCTTGAAAAGATAGAGATAACTCCCCGCCGCGCGCGCAAGACGGAAGTGGTATTCGTGCTCCCCTGCGGTTCGGGCGCGGAGCTCAAGCGCAAATATTTCAGGCTTGCCGACGAGTGCAACATAGGCAAGGTATATTTCACCAACGTCCCGTTTGCCGCCGTGCTCGGGCATAACGTGCCGCTAAGCGAATCCACGCCCGTATTCAGCATAGATATGGGACATGCGCTCACAAACATAGCCGTATTTTCGCTCGACGGCATCATCTCCGGCATGAGCCTCAACCTCGGCGGCGGCAATATCGACGTGCACCTCATCGACTTTATGGCGGAAAACTACAACCTGCGCATAGGCGCGCTCACTGCCGAACGCCTCAAAAACACCATAGGCAGCCTGCTTCCCGACGACGACAAACTCACGGTGGTCGACGGCAGGGATCTCACCAGCGGCGCGCCCTCTTCGGTGTCGGTCACGGCGTCGCAGATCCGCGGCATAGTCACGCTCTATATAGATAAGATAATAGAGTATGCCGTGCTGATGATATCCAGGCTGCCTGCCGAGGCCGCTTCGGCCGTAATGCACGGCGGCGTGTATCTTTCGGGCGGGCTTTGCAAGGCGGACGGCATGGCGGAATATATCTCAGGCAAGCTCGGCGTTACGGCCAACACGTTTGACGAACCTCAGCTTGCCGCGGTGATGGGTGCGGGAATGATAATTTCAGACGATTACTACACCCGCAAAGTTGCCACACAGGATTGAACAGTGAATACAGGGCGCCCTGTACGGACGCCCTTTTTATATTTTGGATGCATTACAGAGTATTACAATAGTAATATAATCATATGACATTATAATTGACTTTACGTTCCGCAAGTGATAAAATAACAGCGTGTTATGTATACATTCATGCACCGCCATAAAGGAGTGAATATGATAGAAGTTAAAGAAATTGCCCTCGGCGACAAGCGCGGCAAGAAAAAATTTTTCAAATTTCTGATAGATCTTTACCGCGGCAACGAATATGCCGCACCAAATTTTTATTTCGACGAGTTCGCTGAGTTCGACCCCGCCGTGAACGACGCTTTCCGTTTTGCCGACTGCAGGATGTTCCTCGCATATAAAGACGGCAAGATAGCGGGCAGGATAGCCGGCATCTGGCACCGCGGCGCAAACGAAAAGTTCGGCAAGAACGAGCTGCGTTTCACAAGGTTCGACGTGATAGACGACTTCGAAGTCACAAAGGCGCTGTTTGCAAAACTTTACGAGTGGGCAAGGGAGCTCGGCATGACCGAGATCATCGGCCCGATGAGCTTTTCCGACCTCAATGAGGAGGGCATGCTCATCGAAGGTTTCGACAAGGAAGCGTCTTACATCGAACTGTATAATTACCCGTACTATGTCGAACACATGGAAAAGCTGGGCGCTTACAAGGTGGTGGATTGGACAAGTTACGAAATCAAGGTGCCCGAGCGCCTCGACGAGCGTGTGCATTCGCTTGCCGAAATAATCCTTGAAAAGTATAATTTCAGGGTGGTGGACGTCGCCTACCTTTCAAAGCACGATAAAAAGAAGATGCGCGAAGTGATGATGAAGTGCATGGACGTGCTGGACGAGGCGTTTGCGCCGCTGTTCGGCACCAGCCCGCTCAACGAAAAGCAGAAGGCGCGCGAAGTCGCCAGCGTGGAGCAGGTGTTCGTGCCCGAGCTTGCCTGCGCCGTCGTCGACGAAAACGACGACGTGGCCGTCTACGGCTTTATGATGCCCCGCATCAGCGAGGCTATGCGCAAGGGCAGGGGCCGCATATTTTTCCGCGGGCTCATGCCGTTTATAAAGGCTATGACCAACATCGAGCGCGCCGACATGATGAGCGTGGGTGTAAGGAACAAGTACGCCAACACCGGCGCCGTGTCGATAGTCATCGACCGCTGTCTCGCAGGGCTGATAAAGCTGGGCGTAAAGTACCTCGAAACGGGGCCGGAGCTTGAAGAAAACAATAAGAGCCAGCAGTTGTGGAAGAGCTGGGATCCCCAGCTGATCAAGCGGCGCCGCTGCTGGGGGCTGAAAGTAGATCCCGAAAACTGAATCTCACGATGCATAAAAACAGAGCGGCGCCCGCGGGCGCCGCTCGTCTGTTTTTCAGTTCATCGCCGCATATTGCCTGTTGTAATAGCGTATCTTCCGCTTTATGGGGAACGCCCAGAATATGGATACCGCCCACAGCAGCAGATAGCATATGCCGCTTATCCACGTCATTGAGGAGATGACGCCGAGCATTGCGGCGGCCGCGGTCACCGCCCCGTCCGTAAGGCCGGGCAGCACGGCGGAAGCTATCAGCGGGGCTATAAAGAATATCAGGCACGGCCAGGCCCCGAACAGTTTTACGTACCACATCGTGAACCGCTTGTTTTTTGTAAAGGTATGTGCCAGCGCGAATATGAACAGTATCAGCCATACCGCCGCAAAGAACAGCATGGCAAATGCGACCGCCTTCAATACCACCGACAAGGTGGAAAGCATCTCGTCCGCTTCGCCGTTGCCGCTCAGCGCCTGCTCTGCAAGCGCGCCCGCAAGCTCGCCGTAGCTCGTGTAAACGGTGTAATCTTCCCCGCCGCCGGCCAGCCCCTGCGAAGCCGCCACGCATATGCACGCCTCGACCGTGAACTCGCCGCCGTTGTTTTCCACCGTGGTGTCGTAAAGGCTGCGCACGGCCCTGCTGAAATCGGGCACGCTCTCGTCCGGCAGTACCTCCTTGCCCAGCTGTTTCTGCACCTCGGCGGCAAGTCCGGCAATATCTGCGTCCACGTCGTCGCCCTCGCCCAGCGCCCCGAATTTATCCAATATGGCGGCGGCGTCCTCTATCTCGGGTATTTCCGTGCCCTGCGACTGTATCTGTTCCACAATTGCGGGCAGCGCCACCTCTGTTACAAGCTTGTCGCCGGCCTCTGAAAGCAGATCGCCCGCATAGTTTCCTATGGCGGTTGTCAGATCGGGCTGCACGGCAAAGTTTGCCAGAGTAAATATATTTACCGATATATTCCCGAACACTTCGCCGATGCGGGCGAACGCTTCGCTCTGCGCGTCCGCCTGTCCGTCGCTCTCGTCCTCGCCCTGCATCGATGCCATAGCCTCGCTCATCGCGCCCATATCTATGCTCACGAGGGGAGCAAACAGCAGCGATACCGCCGCAACAAGGCAGATGATCATCACGGCGACGTTCAGCGGTACGAGCGACCTTTGCTTGCGCTCTATAAGGCGCCCCAGTTCCTCCCTGTTTCCTTCAAACGGCCTCATTATTCTCTCCTTTTCATAAAAATTTCACTTTTTCATCATAAATATGATAGGATATTATCTTTCGAATGTCAATTTAAAGTAACATAAATCATACAAAATAATGGTGCGCGCATATTGTGGCGGTAAATTAAACGGTGCGTGAGCAGCAAATTCGTTTGCTAAATCGCGCGCAATTTTATATAATTGTATCGTATGAAAAAACCCAGCAAGTATATACGCAATTTCTGCATAATTGCGCACATAGACCACGGCAAGAGCACGCTTGCCGACAGGATAATGGAGCTCACGGGCCAGGTGTCGCTGCGCGATATGGAGGATCAGCTGCTCGACTCCATGGATATAGAGCGCGAGCGCGGCATAACCATAAAGCTCACGCCCGTGCGCATGTTCTACTCCGCCGACGACGGCAACGAATATATCTTCAACCTGATAGACACCCCGGGTCACGTCGATTTCACTTACGAGGTCTCCCGCTCGCTTGCCGCGTGCGAGGGAGCCATCCTGGTGGTGGACGCTTCGCAGGGCATCGAGGCGCAGACGCTTGCAAACGTCTACCTCGCTCTGGAAAACGACCTCGAGATCCTGCCCGTCATAAACAAGATAGACCTGCCTTCCGCCCGTCCCGACGAGGCCAAAAAAGAGATAGAGGATGTGATAGGGCTGGACGCCTCGTATGCGCCCCTCGTCTCCGCCAAGGAGGGCACCAACATAAAAGAGATCCTGGAGGACGTGGTCAAGCATTTCCCGCCTCCCGACGGCGACCTGAACGCCCCCTTAAAGGCGCTGATCTTCGACAGCTATTACGACAACTACAAGGGCGTGATACTGTTCGTAAGGCTTAAAGACGGCTCGGTGAAAAAGGGCGACAGAATAAAGACCTTCCGTTCCGACAAGGTGTACGAGGTCACCGAAGTGGGCATATTCGCGCCCAAGCTGTATGAAAAGAGCGGGCTGGCCGCGGGCGAGGTGGGCTACATCGCCGCATCCATCAAGAGCATACAGGACGTGGCGGTGGGCGACACCGTTACCTTTGCCGACGATCCCGCGGCAGAGCCGCTCCCCGGCTACAAAAAGGTGCAGCCGGTGGTGTTCTGCGGCATATACCCGCTCGACGGCAGCAAGTTCGGCGACCTTAAGGATGCGCTCATAAAACTGCAGCTCAACGACGCCTCCCTCGTGTTCGAACCGGATAACTCGGTGGCGCTCGGCTTCGGCTTCCGCTGCGGATTCCTCGGGCTTCTGCACATGGAGATAATCCAGGAGCGCATCGAGCGCGAGTTCGGCATGGACATAATCACCACCGCGCCCTCGGTAAGCTACAGGGTGATAAAGACCGACGGCAGCGAACTGTATGTGGACAACCCCTCGCACCTTCCGCCGCAGGCGGAAATCGACCACATGGAGGAGCCGATAGTAAAGGTGGACATCTATTCCCCGCCCGACTACCTCGGCCCGATAATGGATCTCTGCCGCGAAAAGCGCGGGGTGTTCAAAGAGATGAACTATCTCGATGCCAACCGCGTCCAGCTCGTCTATGAAATGCCGCTCAACGAAATAATCTTCGAGTTCTTCGATTCGGTTAAGTCGCGCACGCGCGGCTATGCCAGCTTCGATTACGAACTCATAGGCTATCAGCCGAGCAAGCTCGTCAAGCTCGATATCCTCCTCAACGGCGAAGCGTGCGACGCCCTCTCGATGATAGTGCACGAAGATTCGGCTTACGCCCGAGGCAGGTCATTGTGCGAAAACCTCAAGGAGGCCATTCCCCGTCAGCTGTTCGAGATCCCCGTCCAGGCGGCGATAGGCGGCAAGATAATCGCGCGCGAAACGGTAAAGGCGATGCGCAAGGACGTGCTCGCCAAGTGCTACGGCGGCGATATAACCCGTAAAAAGAAGCTGCTCGAAAAGCAGAAGGAGGGCAAAAAGCGCATGCGCACCATAGGCAGCGTGGAAGTGCCCTCGGAAGTTTTCATGCAGATATTAAAGACAAACAAGGACTGATATGCAAAATTTTTTCCAAAGCGTGTACGAAGTGGTGGCGGGCATACCGCGCGGCAAGGTGCTCTCTTACGGCGACGTCGCAAAAAGGTGCGGCAATCCGCGCATGGCGCGTCAGGTGGGCTGGGCGCTGCACGTAAATCCCCGCCCCGGCGAAGTCCCCTGCCACAGGGTGGTGTTTGCCGACGGCAGCCTTGCAAGCGGGTTCGCGTTCGGCGGCAGGGATATCCAGCGCGCCCTGCTCGAAGGCGAGGGCGTGCGCGTTTCCGACGACTACAAAGTCGACATGGCGGCTTTCCGCTGGGAGGGATGATGGCCGGCATCTACGTTCACATTCCCTTTTGCAGGAGCAAGTGCAGGTACTGCGACTTTGCGTCGTTTCCCGATAAGCTGTGCTATGCCGAAAGCTACATGGCGTGCGTCTACCGCGAAATGAGCTTCCGCAAAGAGGAGCTTAAAAACAAAAAGTTCGATACGCTGTACATAGGCGGCGGAACGCCCTCCGTCATCGACGAGAGCTATATAGGCATGCTCGTCGCCGCGGCGCGCAAAAATTTCGACCTCGCGGGGGACGCCGAGATCACCATAGAGCTCAACCCCGGCACGGTCACGGCGGAAAAGATAGCCTTCTATAAAAAGTGCGGCATAAACAGGTATTCGGTGGGACTGCAATCGGCCATAGACAGCCAGCTTGCAGACATCGGCCGCATACATACCGCGCAGGACTTTGCCGACTGCGCAGCCATGCTCAAAGGCGAAAATTTCAATGCCGACGTGCTCATCGGGCTGAAGGGCCAGACGGCGGAGGACGTCGTGTACACGATAAATTTTGCGGCGGAGGCGGGCGCAAGCCACATCTCCATGTACGCGCTCACGCCCGAGGACGGCACGCCCATCTACACCGACTACCTGAACGGTGAACTGCCCGACTCCGACGAGGTCGCCGCCCTCTATGATGCAGGCCGTGAAAGGCTCGGGGAGCTGGGCTTCATCCGCTACGAGGTGTCCAATTTCTGCAAGCCGGGCAAGGGCAGCCTGCACAACCTCAACTACTGGCGCAGGGGTGAATACATCGGCTTCGGCGTCTCGGCGTCGTCGTGCATAGACAACGTGCGCTTCACAAACACGTTCGACCTCGACGAATACTTCAAATGCATCCTCTCAGACCATCTTCCCGTCATCGATTCCGAAGAGATCGATCTGCAGGGGCAGAAGGAGGAGTTCGTCATGCTCGCCATGCGAACGGCGGAGGGAGTGAGCGCCGCTCGCTACAAGCGGCAGTTCGGCTCCGACTTCTTTGCCGACTTTGCCGCGCCGCTCAAAAAGACGGCGCATTATCTCGATATCTCCGAAAGGGGCGCTAAGATAAAGGACGAATACCTGTTCGTCCAGAACAGCATTATAATCGAATTTCTCTCGTAAAGTACGGGCGGCGCCGCTGCGCCGCCCGTATTTTTGTGCCGTTTTTCTCCGCCGCTGATAAACGGCCGTTTTCTGCGCATAATAGTCCTGCGGGCATATTCCCGCCAAAAGTGAGGGAACTTAATGGAAAATAATGTCAGCGGCGTGCCTTTAAGAAAGAGTTGCGCCCTTTACGTCGTAATGCTTGCGGTCTGGACGGTGCTCACCGTGCTGCTGTGGCGGCAGTACGTGCCCGTCATCATCTCTCCGCAGTTTACGGGCGGCGCGGGCACGGCGGCAAGGGTGGCTGCACGAATACTGCTCGCGCTCAACGCGGTGTTCATCACCTATTTCTGGCTGAACGGCGTAAAGGACTTCATCTACGTGATATGGTTCTATCTTGCAAAGCGCAGGCTGGAGCGCAGGTACCTTCCGGTGCTCTCGGCGGACGTGTCGGGCTGCACATCCCGCGTGGCGTTCGTCTACTGCACCTGCAACGACTTCGACGGCGACAGCCTTTCAAAGTGCATGGAGCAGACCTACAAACACGCCGAATTTTTCATCCTGGACGACAGCTACAAGGAGGAATACAGGCAGCAGGTCGACGAGTTTGCCGCCGAACACAACGTTAAGGTGGTGCGCCGCACGGGCAGAGAGGGCTTCAAGGCGGGCAATCTGAACAACTTTTTGAAATCGGAGGAGGCGGCGTACTTCGATTACTTCGTCATACTCGATTCCGACGAGATCATCCCGCCCGACTTCGTGCAGAGCTGCCTGAAATATTTCGCCTACTATTCCAACGTCGGCATAGTGCAGGCGGGACACATAGCCACGCGCAACCGCAACTTCTTCATGAAGCTCTTTCACATCGGCGTAAATTCCCATTGGAACACCTACCAGATGCTCAAGCACCGCTACGGCTTCGCCTCGCTGCTCGGGCACGGCGCCATGGTCAGCATGAAGTGCTACCGCGCCGCGGGCGGCTTCCCCGAGATGGTTGCGGAGGATCTTTGCCTGAGCATAACGGCGAGGAATTCGGGCTATCTCGTGGCGTACGCCCCCGACATCGTGTGCGAAGAGGAGTACCCCGTGGACTACGCCGCCTTCAAAAAGCGCCACTCCAAGTGGACGCAGGGCAACATGGAATTCATAAAGCGCTTTACCGGCAATATCGCGCGCTCCGACATGCGGTGGTACGAAAAGCTCGACATAGTGCTGTTCACCTACAATCTTCCGCTCACGGCGGTGTTCGCTTTCTTCATAGCCATCAATATAATCGCGCTGCCGCTCCTCGGCGTAAACACGGGCGCCGCATACCCGCTGTGGATGCTCGTCCCCACGGTGGTGTTCTTTATATCGCCCATGCTGAACGACGTATTCTTCTGGCTCGGCAAACTAAACTTTTTCAGGCTGTTGCTCTATTTTGCGGCGGTGGTCGTGCTCTACGGCTCCATGTTCTTCATAACCTTCACAAGCTCATTCCTGGGGCTGTTCGGCAAAAAAGCGACGTTCGTGGTCACGCCCAAGAGCTCCGGCAGGGTCAGCTTTTTGCAGGCGGTAAGGATGCAGCTCGGCGAATTGTTGTTCTCCGTACTGCTCGCAACTGCCGCGGCGCTGTGCGCGGGCAGTATCTGGCAGGGCATAGCGGCGGTGCTGCTCGTTTCGCTCACGGGCATACTCTCGGTGTTTCTGCCGCTGCTCTCCAACCGCAAATACGGCGCAGAACAGACCTCTCTCGTCGATAAAAAGACGGCCGACATCTCTTTCAGGAAGAACAGGCTTGCAGGCATGTCCGCCTGAAATACGCGCACGGCATTTTCTTAAAATCAAATGCGGCACCCGCCTTAAAACATCCGCCGCCCGCAAATGAAGTGAACCCCAAAGTTTGGACAAAAATTTAATTAAATTGTTTGGTAATG